>BFBZ01000165.1_pt1 | contig 88189 bp, 72 predicted proteins | sample 1888401 | NCBI WGS metagenome assembly BFBZ01 (sample SAMD00112614, study PRJDB3348) | symbiont metagenome | host: Chara braunii
CCATCGACCCGACGACCGTGCTGCCGGCGCAGTAGGTCTCACATCCGTTTTGGTTTTCATGTTCCTCTCCCCCGTTTCGGGGGAGAGGCTAGGTGGGGGGGCGGTCACGGCAGCGAGCGCCTGTGATCTCTACATCCGTCACTTCCCCCTCACCCGGCCTCTCCCCCGACGCGGGGGAGAGGAGGATGAAAGAGGTCGGCGACGAGAAGACGTTGCCATGTCCGAAGGCGGCGTGCAGAGACGAAAGCATGACCCAGACCGCCCTCGAGCGCTTCGGCGCCTATGCCGCGACCGTGTCGACGGCCGACCTGCCATCCGAAGCGATCCATGCCGCCAAGCGCTGCGTGATCGATTGGTATGCCACGACCCTGCCGGGCGCGGTCGAGGCGCCGGCGACGATGCTCGAGAAGGCACTGGCCGACGAGCTCGATCGAGGTGCTGCGACGCTGATGCTGGGCCGCAAGGCGGCGGTGCGGACGGCGGCGCTGATCAACGGCACGGCGTCGCACACCGTGGAGTTCGACGACATCTATGCGCCGGCGATCTACCATCCCGGCAGCCCGACGATTGCCGCGGCACTGGCGGTTGGGCAGGCGCGCGGCGCCTCGGGTGAGGCCTTCCTGCGCGCGGTGATCGCGGGCTACGAGGTGTCGACCCGCATCGGCGCCGCCATGGGCCGCGCACACTACAAGTACTGGCACAATACCGGGACGATCGGCCCGTTCGGCGCCGCGGCCGCGGCCGGCCTGTTGGCCGGCCTCGACGGACGCCAGCAAGGCCATGCGCTGGCGTCGGTGGCTACCTTTGCCGCCGGGCTGCAGCAGGCCTTTCGCGGCGATTCGCTGTCCAAGCCCTTGCATGCCGGTCATGCCGCCGACGCAGGCGTTCTGGCCGCGCTTTCCGCCGAGCACGGGCTGCTGGGGGCGCCGGCGATCCTCGATGCGGTTGGCGGCATGGGTGAAGCAATGAGCAATGGGCCGGACTGGGACGCCGCCACGGCCGACCTTGGCCGCGCCTACAATGTCAGGCGCATGACGGTGAAGAACCATGGCTGCTGCGGCCATGCCTTTGCAGCCATCGACGGGGCGATGGCACTACAGCGAGAGCATCGCTTTGCTGCGGACGACGTCCGTTCGATCGATGTCGGCGGCTATTCGGCAACGGTCGACGTTACCGGCAACTACCTTCACGGCACGCCGGCGGCTGCCAAGTTCAGCCTGCCGTTCCTGGTCGCCAGCGCATTGACGCATGGCAGTATCCGACTTGACGCCTATACGCCGCAGCGCCTTGGCGACCCGATCGTGGGGGCGCTGATGAAGCGCATCACCGTCGCGCTCGATCCCGAGATCGATGCGCTGTTCCCGCGCCAGCGGGCGGCGCGACTTGCGGTCCAGCTCGCCGACGGCCGGGTGCTGGACCATTTTCAGCCGCATCGCGTCGGCGATCCGGACCTCCCCTTGTCGGACGCCGACCTCGACACCAAGTTCCGTGAGCTTGCAGTCCCGGTGATCGGTGAAGCAGGCGCTGGCCGGTTACTGGCGCAGCTCTGGACGCTCGACGAGGCGCCCAACCTCGATTTCACCCGAAGCTTGCGGTAAGTCTGCGGAAACTATATCGATTGACACAGTCGATCGATAGATATTAATTCGCGCCCTCGCTTCCGCTGAGCAAGGGCTCATGTCCGATTCAACCATCCGTGTGCGTCCCAAAACCCAGACCCGGGGCGAAGACACGCGGCGACGCATCCTGGAAGCGGCCCTCGAGATTTTTGCCGCCCAAGGCTACGAAGGGGCCAGCACGCGCGCGCTCGCTGAGCGGGCGGGCGTGAACCTGCCGGCCATCCAGTACTATTTCGGCAGCAAGGAAGGCCTGTACCGCGCCGTCATCGGCGACATCATCGGCCAGACCGAGACCCACATGGCGCCGCTGGCGCCCCAGGTGAGAGCGGCCGTCGCGGACAAGGAGACCCAGCCGGAAAACCTGCTCGAGCTCCTGTGCGCGATGCTGGAAACGTTCGTGTCGCTGGTGACGTCCGGCCCGCAGATCGCCAGCAAGCGACTGCTGTTTGCACGGGCCGAGGTCGAGCACACGCCGGGCCTCGATGCGTTGCACGAGAACGGCATGGAGCAGATCTTCGATCCGTGCCGCGATCTCGTCGGGCGCCTGCTGGGCAAGCCGACGGACGATCCGGAAATCGTGCTGCGCACGATGGCGCTGATCGGGCAGGTCGTCGTCTTTTGCCACAACAGCGCGCTGCAGACCTTGAACATGCCCGAGCTGAACGAGGCCACGGTGCAGACCATCCGGGCGCTCATCCGCGAGCAGACCCAGTCGATCGTTCGCCCCCTCATCCAAGCGAATCTGTCAGGAGTGAAAAGCGTATGACCCGTTGGCGACACCCGATTGCCGTCGCGGCGGCGGCCGCGTTCCTGGCCGGCTGCACTTCGGGCCCTGATTTCGAACGGCCCGAGAAGCCGACGGCCGACAGGTACACGCCGGAATCGCTGGCACCCAGCACCTCATCGGCGCCGACCGACGGCGGCTCGGCACAGAGCTTCGTGCAGAGCATGGACATTCCCGGCCAGTGGTGGACGCTGTTCCAGTCGCGCGAACTCAATGCCCTGGTTGAGGAGGCGATGCGCGCCAATCCCGACCTCGACGCGGCGCAGGCTGCGTTGCGCCAGGCGCGGGAGAACTTCTTCGCCGCCCAAGGCGGCCTGTTCCCGAGCCTCAGCGGCAACGCCGGGGGCCAGCAGCAGCAGGCCACCGGCTTCCAGCAGGGGCTGGGGGCGGCCACGCAGATCTACGGCGTGACGACGGCGTCGCTCAACGTCTCCTATTCGGTCGACGTGTTCGGCGGCATCCGCCGGCAGGTCGAATCGCAGCAGGCGCTGGCCGAAGTCGCGCGCTACCAGCTCGAAGCGACCTACCTTACCCTGACCTCGAACGTGGCGGCCGCGGCGATCAATATCGCGTCGTTGCGTGCCCAGATCCAGGCAACCCAGGACATCATCCGCATCCAGAGCGATTCGCTGGGCGTCGTGCGCCGGCAGTTCGATCTCGGTGGTGCTTCGCGCGCCGACGTGCTGGCGCAGGAAGCCGCCCTGGCGCAGACCCAGGCGACCCTGCCGCCCCTGCAGAAGCAGCTCGCCATCCAGCGCAACCAGCTCATGACCTTGCTCGGTCGCCGGCCGGACCAGGATCGCGGCGAGACCTTCGACCTCGCCAAGCTGAAGCTGCCGACCGAGCTGCCGCTCAGCCTGCCCTCGCAGCTCGTCGAACAGCGGCCCGACGTGCGGGTTGCCGAGGCGCAGCTTCAGTCGGCCAGCGCCAATATCGGCGTCGCCATCGCCAACCAGCTGCCGCAGTTCAACATCACGGCGTTGCTGGGCATGGCGTCGGGCGGACTCCAGACGGCGTTCTCGCCGGGCACCGGCATCTGGACGCTGGCCGCCAGCGTCGCCCAGGTCATGTTCGACGGCGGCACGCTCGAGCACCAGAAGCGCGCGGCGGTCGCGGCCTTCGACCGGGCGGCGGCGCAGTATCGCAGCACCGTTCTGCTTGCCTTCCAGGACGTGGCCAACGCGCTGCGCGCCCTGCAGACCGACGCCGACGCCCTGAAGGCGCAAGCGGCGGCCGAGAACACCGCGGCGGCGAGCTTGCAGCTCGCGCAGCAGCAGTTCGAGCTGGGCGCCGTCAACTACCTCATCCTGCTCAACGCCCAGACGACCTACCAGAACGCCCGCATCAACCGCCTGCGCGCCCAGGCGGCGCGCTACAGCGACACCGCAGCGCTGTTCCAGGCGCTGGGCGGCGGCTGGTGGAACCGCAGCGACGTCGATCCCAAGTCGCTGGGCAAGCCCGACAGATTCAACCTTCCGCCCGTGCAGGACATCAAGCTGCCGCGGGCCGGTCACTAGGCGATTGGCGGCCCGCGTAGCTGGGGCCGCAACGGAGTAAGAGCGATGATCAAGCGAATGCTCATCATGCTGATCCTGGTCGGCGTCCTGCTGGGTGGGGTCTTCGGTTTCAAGTTCTTCGTCGACGGCAAGGTCGCGGCCTTCATGGCGAACATGGGCAACATGCCGCAGACCGTGTCGACGACCAAGGTGGCCTCGACCGACTGGCAGAAGGAACTCCAGGCGGTCGGCACCATGCGTGCCTTCAACGGCGCGGACCTCTCGCTGCAGCTGCCGGGTACTGTCGAGGAGATCAACTTCCAGTCCGGCGATGTGGTCGAGAAGGGCAAGGTCCTGCTTCGGCTGCGCAACGACGACGACGTCGCCAAGCTGAAGGCGCTGGAGGCGCAGGCCGAACTGGCCCAGATCACCTACGATCGCGACCTCAGGCAGTTCAAGGCGCAGGCCGTCAGCCAGCAGGTGGTCGATACCGACGCCGCCAACCTCAAGAATGCCCAGGCGCTGGCGGCGCAGCAGCGCGCCATCGTCGACCAGAAGACGCTCAAGGCACCGTTTGCGGGCCAGCTTGGCATCCGTCTGGTCGACCTCGGCCAGTATCTCGCGTCCGGCACGGCGGTGGTCACCCTGCAGGCCGTGACACCGATCTATGTCGACTTCCTCTTGCCGCAGCAGCAGGTGTCGCAGATCAAGGTCGGCCAGAAGGTGACGGCACGGGTCGACGCCTTTCCGGACCGGACCTTCGAGGGCGATATCTCGGCGATCAGCCCCCGGGTCGAACTCGGCACACGCAACGTGAGCGTGCGCGCCACGCTGGCCAACGAAGACCACACGCTGCTGCCGGGCATGTTCGCCAAGGTCGATATCGCGATCGGCGCGCCGCACAAGGAAATGACGCTGCCGCAAACGGCGATCGTCTACAACGCCTACGGCAACCTGGTCTATGTCGTCGACGAGAACAGCAAGGGTCCCCCGGGGCCGGACGGCAAGCCGACGCTTACCGTGCGCCAGGTCTTTGTCGAGACCGGCGCCACGCGCGGCGACCAGGTCGCCATCCTGAAGGGCGTCAAGGACGGCGACACGATCGTGAGCTCCGGTCAGATGAAGCTGCGCAACGGCGCGCCGGTTGTCGTGAACAATACCGTCGTGCCGAAGGACGACGCCAAGACCCCGCGCTCGATCGAGCCATAAGAGGCGACCGCCATGAAGAGCTTCACAGATATCTTCATCCGCCGGCCGGTGCTGGCGACGGTGGTCAGCCTGCTGATCCTGGTGCTGGGCGTGCGCTCGCTCGGCTCCATGCAGGTGCTGCAGTATCCGCAGACCCAGAACGCCATCGTGACCGTGACGACGACCTATTACGGCGCCGCACCGGACATCATGGCGGGCTTCATCACCACGCCGCTGGAGCAGGCGATCGCCCAGGCCAACGGCATCGACTACATGACGTCGACCAGCGTCAGCGGCCTCTCGACCATCACCATCAATCTGCGCCTGAACTACGACGGCAACCGGGCGATGACCGAGATCAGCGCCAAGATCAACTCGGTGATCAACCAGTTGCCGCCTGGCACTCTGCAGCCGGTGCTGACGCTGAAGGTCGGCCAGACCATCGACGCCATGTATCTCGGCTTCAAGAGCGACGTGCTGGCCGCCAACCAGATCACCGACTACCTGGTGCGCGTCGTGCAGCCCCGCCTGCAGGCGGTCGAAGGCGTGCAGACGGCCGAGATTCTCGGCGCCAAGAACTTCGCACTACGCGCCTGGCTCGATCCGGCCAAGCTCGCCGCCTACAACATGACCGCGGCCGATGTCTCCGCCGCGCTGAACAACAACGACTATATCGCGGGCGTCGGCACGACCAAGGGCCAGATGGTCCAGGTCACGCTGAATGCCTCGACCAACCTGATCGACTTGAAGGGCTTCAAGGATCTGGTGCTGAAGCAGCAGGGCGGCGCCATCGTGCGCCTTTCCGACGTCGCCAACGTCGTACTGGGCTCCGACGACTACGAATCGTCGGTGAGCTTCGACGGCCAGAAGGCGGTCTATATCGGCATCCAGGTGGCGCCTTCGGCCAACCTGCTGACAGTGGCGAAGGGCGTCCGGGCCATCTTCCCGGAGCTCGTCTCGCAGTTTCCGCAGGGGCTGGTTGGGCAGGTCGTCTACGATTCGACGGAGTTCGTGAACAGCTCGATCAACGAGGTGGTCCATACTCTCGTCGAAGCGCTGCTCATCGTGACCTTCGTGGTTTTCATCTTCCTGGGCTCGCCGCGCTCGGTCTTCATTCCGACGATCGCGATTCCCCTGTCGCTGGTCGGCACCTTCGCGATGATGCTGGCCTTCGGCTTCTCCATCAATCTGCTGACCCTGCTCGCTTTGGTGCTGGCGATCGGCCTGGTGGTCGACGACGCCATCATCGTGGTCGAGAACGTCAACCGCCATCTCGAGGAGGGGATGAAGCCGATCCCGGCCTCGATCCAGGCGGCCCGTGAGCTCGGCGGGCCGATCATCGCCATGACCGTGGTGCTGGTCGCCGTCTACGTGCCGATCGGCTTCCAGGGCGGCCTGACCGGTGCGCTGTTCACCGAGTTCGCCTTCACGCTGGTCGGTGCCGTGACCGTGTCGGCCGTCGTCGCGCTGACCTTGTCGCCGATGATGTGCTCGCGCATGCTGAAGCCGCATGTGAAGGGCGATCGCGGCTGGGAGGCGCGGCTGATCGCCACCATCGACCGCATCTTCGATTGGTTCCACCGCCGCTACGTGAAGTGGCTGCATGGCAGCCTGAACTACGTGCCGGTGACGGCGACCTTCGCCGTGCTCATGCTGGGCAGCATCTACTTCCTCTATACGTCGACCAAGAGCGAGCTCGCGCCGCAGGAGGACATGGGAATCGTGCTGACCTTGTCGATCGCTTCGCCGACGGCGACGATCGACCAGCGCCTGATGTACTCGCGGCAGGTCTACGACATCTTCAAGAGCCATCCCGAGACGCAGAACGTCTTCCAGATCGACGTTCCCGGCCAGTCGATCGCCGGCATGGCCTTGAAGCCATGGGATCAGCGGACCACGACGTCCAACCAGCTGCAGCCGATCATCCAGCAGCAGACGGGAGCTATCGCGGGCGCCCAGGTCGTGGCCTTCCAGCTGCCGCCGTTGCCGGGCAGCACCGGCCTGCCGGTGCAGTTCGTGATCAAGACCACGGGTTCCTTCACGGCCCTGAACGAGGTTGCCCAGGCCTTCCTAGCGGAAGCGCTGAAGAGCGGTAGGTTCATGTTCCTGAACACCGACCTCAAGATCGACCAGCCGCTCGCCACCATCGTGATCGATCGCGACAAGACCTCGCAGCTCGGCCTCAACATGAACGATGTCGGCCGCGCCATGAGCTCGATGCTGGGCGGTGGCTACGTCAACTACTTCGCGCTGGACGGCCGCTCCTACAAGGTCATCCCGCAGGTGGAACGCCTGTCGCGCACTCAGGTCGAGCAGGTGCTGAACTATCACATCACCGCCGCCGACGGCACCTCGGTGCCGCTGTCGACCGTGGCCAAGATCGAGACCAAGGCGATCCCCGAGACCTACAACCACTTCCAGCAGCTCAACAGCGCCACCATCCAGGGCGTGGTCTTCCCGGGTGTCTCGCAGTCGGACGCCATGAACTATCTCAAGGACCTGGCGGAGCGCACCCTGCCGCAGGGCTACTCGGTCGACTATGGCGGACTGTCGCGGCAGTACATCCAGGAGTCGGGCGGCTTCATCGTCACCTTCGCCTTCGCCCTGATCATCATCTACCTGTCACTGGCGGCACTGTTCGAGAGCTTCCGCGACCCGCTGATCATCCTGATCTCGGTGCCGATGTCGATCGCCGGGGCGCTGTTCTTCCTGATGGTGCTCAGCACCATGAACATGCCGGGCGCGACCTTGAACATCTATACCCAGGTCGGTCTCGTCACCCTGATGGGCCTGATCAGCAAGCACGGCATCCTGATCGTCGAGGTCGCCAACGAGCAGCAGCAGGCCGGCAAGTCCAAGCGCGAAGCCGTCGAGATCGCCGCCGGCATCCGACTGCGGCCGATCCTGATGACGACGGCCGCCATGGTGCTGGGCGTCATCCCGCTCGTCACCGCGGCGGGCGCCGGTGCGGTGTCGCGCTTCTCGATGGGTCTGGTGATCTCGACCGGCATCGCCATCGGCACGCTCTTCACCCTGTTCGTGGTGCCGGCTGTCTATGTCATGCTGGCAGCCGATCATCACAAGAAGGCGGACGAGGACGAGCTGCCGGAGACGTCACCAGCCCCCGCGGCGCACTGACGCCGGGGAGTGAGCGACGAGAAGAGGGGCCGCGAACCAGATCGCGGCCCCTTTTTCGTTGGCGGGAGTTGCGACGGCTGGTCTCGATACGAGACGATTCATTTTTCGCTCGCCACATGCACGCCGGTCCAATCGGACGGCGGGTCGATGAGGTAGGCGTTGATCCGCTCCTCCATCGTTGCGTAGTAGCCCTGCTGCCAATCGATCGCGCCGGCGGCGGTCCGGCAGGCTCGCGCCAGCTCCAGAGCCTCGACGAACCGGCCGGCGCGATACGCCTCCAGGAACCTCACTTGCCGCTCTCCAAGCGTCCGATAGCCGGCCTGCTCGGCGAGATCGGTGCCGCCCAGCAAGGCAAAGATGCGCTCGGGCTCGGTCTTGCCCTTGACCATGACATGGTCGAGCTCGACCGTCGCATAGCCGTCGATCTGGGCCTGTGTCGTTGCGCCGACGATGATGCCGACGCCATAGGCCTTGCATTGGCTCTCCAGGCGCGCCGCCAGGTTGACGGCGTCGCCGAGGCACGAATAGGTGAAGCGCTGCTCCGAGCCGAAGTTGCCGACCGAGGCCGGCCCGGTGTTCAGGCCGACCCCGATCGTCACGGCGATGTGCCGTCGTCCTTCTGTTGCGGCCTCGACCCGCCACTCGTCGTTCAGCTCCCGCAGGCGGGCCTGCATGGCCAGCGCGGCGTCGCAGGCATGTGCGGCATGGCCGGGTACCGGAAGCGGTGCATTCCAGAACGCCATGATCGCGTCGCCCATGTATTTGTCGATCGTGCCGCGCCGCCCCAGGATCAGATCGGTCATGGGCGTGAGGAAGCGATTCATGAAGCGCGTCAGCCCGTGCGGGTCGAACTGCTCGGCAATGGTCGTGAAGCCCCGCACGTCGGTGAACATCACCGTGATTTCGCGCTGCTCGCCGCCGAGCTGCAGGAGACGCGGATTGCGCGCGAGCTGTTCGACGATGTCCGGTGACAGGTAGAGGCCGAAGGCGTTGCGAATGTCGGCGCGCTCGCGTTCGGTGCGCATGAAGGCGGTCACCGACCCCGCGATGTAGATCGCCGCCAGGGTGACCGGCGGGTAGATCGGGTCGAACAGCAATTGATAGCGGGAATAGGCGAACCACGGCACCAGTATGCCGATCCCAATGAAGAGCAGGGCGACGACGGCCATGCGGCTGGCGCTGAGCCGCGGCAGCAGCCAGACGAACAGCAGGCCGATGGCGGCGAGGTAGAGGAATTCCGCACCGTCGGCGAAGTCGGGGCGTGCCAGGAATTTCTGCTCGATCATCTGCTCGGCGAGCTGGGCATGTACCTCGACCCCGGGCACCGCATCCTGCACCGGCGTATTGCGCAGATCCTTGAGGCCGATGGCGCTGGTGCCGACGAACACCACGTTGCCCTCGATCCGGTCGGCGGGGACCTCGCCCGCCAGCACCGATCGGGCTGATACGAAGCGCGCATCCTGATGGCCGGTATCGTAGAGCGTCACCCGGCCATGTGCGTCGGTCGGAATCTCCAGATTGCCCGTCTTGATGGCGACGATGCCGGTGCGCTGTCCGAACGCGAATTCCCCGCTCGCCCCCGATGATTTGACGACATAGGCGTTGGCGTCCTGCGCCACGCGCAGCGCCTCGAGCGAGAGCGCGGGGAACAGCCCTTCGAGGCCGGCGACGCGAAACAGCATCGGCACGCGGCGCACGACCACGCTCTCGATGTCGGTATTGACGCTGCCGCTGCCCTTGGCTGCTGCTTCCAGGATATCGAGCGGTTTCACGATCCCGGCCTGCAGCGGCAGGAACTGGCTGGGATCGTCGCCGGCGAAGGCGATGCCGTGGAACTTGCGTGGCGCTCGCTGCCCGCCCTTGAGATCGAAACCGAAGCCGAGCACGACTCGGGACTGCGCCTCGGCATCGGCCATCACCTGGTCGTTGTCCTGCAGCGCGGCGGCCAGCTTCTGTACGGTTTCGGGGTCGGTATAGGCCACGAGGTCGCGTACCATGCGGCGGATCGACGAGCGGTCCGGCTCGGCGAAGACGGCGTCGAAGGCGATCACCGACGCGTTCATTTCGGTAAGCCGGTCGATCAGGCGGGCGACGATGGTTCGCGGCCATGGCCACTGGCCGAACTCGGCGAGCGCCGCCTCGTCGATATCGACGATCCGCACGGGCGTCGTCGGCGAATAGACGCGCGGCGCCAGGCGTTGATAGCTGTCGAACGCGAAGTCGCGCAGCCGCGTCAACGCCGCGGGGTCGATGCTGCGCAGCAGCAGGGCGCCCGCAAGCACGATCAGAGCGACAAGCAGGGGAGACCGCAGCATGTCGATGCGGTGAAGCAGGTTCTGGCGCCTCATACCCTGCCGAAGAGGATGCCGTGATACGGTTCGCCGGGCCGCAGTCTCACGGCCTCTGCCCGGCGAAGGTGCCGCCGGCCTTGTAGCCCGGCCCGTGGATGCCGAAGCTGCCGCCCTGGCCCTTGGCGGGGTCGGTTGGCGAGGCGAAGAAGGCGCCGCTCACCGAGCCGGTGCGTCCCGCGCCGGCGATCGGTCCGGTGAACTGCACGGTACCGGCCGTCAGCGCCGTCGTCCCGTTGTAGGTCGCCCCGTCGAAATTGCCGATCGTCACGGCACCGGTTTGCGACGCGAAGTTCCAGCTGTTGGTGTAGGTTCCGGCCGCGACGTAGCTCTGGGCGCCGTTGCGCACGTTGCCGAACGCATGGCCGCTATACGTCGCGCTGCCGGTATTGGGCAATTGCGAGAGCGGCGTCATCGTCCCGACCACGAAGCTCGCGAGGTTCAGACGATCACGGCCGTTGGGGTTGTAGACACTGTTGGCATTGTAGCGGATGTCGCCACCCCAAACGCCCCAGCTCATGAAGTTGCAGGCGCAGGGTGTCACGCCCGAAGCGGCGAAGAAGCTGGCCAGTGAGGCCGCGCCCGACGAGACCGCCACCGTCCGCGACTGCACATCGGCGCCTGTCGACGTATTGGCGCCGACCGTGACGCTGGTCGTGTTGTTCAACTGGTCCGCCGGGCGATCCGCCACCGCCCAGTTCTTGTCGTCGATGAAGGCGCTGGTCGCATAGCTCGCCCCTGTGTTGCCGCCCAGGCGGAACGTGGCGGAAGTGCCGGTATCCCAGTTGCCGACGGTGAAGGTCGCCGCTGCCCGGTTGGCGCTGGCGGAGGTCGATACCACGACATTGCCCGGCTCCGCGCCGGCGCCGCCGATCCGCCGGATCGTGATGTTGCCGGCGCTGTCCTGTTTCTCGACCAGGCCACCCACGAATCCGTTCATCGTGCGATCGGTCCGCGGCCCCGGCTGGGATGGGTTGTCGGACGAATCGATGCGCACCGCACCGTTGACCGCGTAGTAGGGCGAGCCGTTCAGGTTGGTGTAGGGCTGGTCGAACGAGGCCTGCGGCCTGCGCACCGTCGTCGCGCCGGTGACGGTCGTGCCGTTGTCGGTGTAGGTGGTCGTCACCGAGTCCGGCGTGAGAAACATTGCCGAGGCGTCGGCCCCATAGATCCCGTTCGACACGCCGGTGTCGATGGTCGACGCCGCCGACGTCAGACGGCCGATCGGCTGATCCGCGCCCAGGCGGTAGGTGCCGTTGTAGCGACCGGCCAGCGCGACCGACGAGGTCGTGGCGTCGCGGAAATACTGGCCGATGAACACGCCCATATAGGACTTCTGGCTCGATCCCTGGCCGGCGACCGAAACCGTCGCCTGCAGGGCGACGGCGCGTTGCGCATTGGGGAGCGGGTCGCCGACATTCAGCGCGACGTTGGGCGAGAAGGCCGACTTCAAGGTCGAGATCGCGGCATTGCCGGCGAGATCGGGATTGAGACCGATCGAATCGCTTGCGAAGGGCACGGTGCCGAAGCTGCTCAGGTTGAGCAGGACATGCTCGGCGAAGCCGGTCTTGGGGAACTGGGCGAAGGTGGTCGGCGTGCCGCCCACGAGGCCGATCCGGCGGTTGCTGGAATCGAACAGCAGGTAAGCGAAATACTCGCTGCGCGGGCTGACGAGGCCGACGCCCGCCAAGGGGCCGAACGCCGGATCGTTCACGGCCACCGGGAAGACGATGTTGGTCGGCTGCCAGGGAAGGGTGACGCTGCGTCCATCGTTCAGGGTGAACACCACCTGGCCATTGCTCGTCGGGCTGGGCGAGCGCAGGGCGACGTTGTTTTGTGGATTCGGTGTGACGGCCAAGGTCTGGTTGTTGAACGAGCCGACGACAAAGGGCTCCTCCCGCAGGAAGCGTCCGTAGGAGACCAGGACTGTGGTTGGCGGCGTGGGCGAGGGTGTGGGCGTGGGGCCAACGTCACCGCCGGTGGTCTGACGCGTGCCGACGGTGGCTTGCCGCGCATCGGCGATCGCCTGCTGCTGTTGCTGCACGTCGGTGGCGTTGCTGAGGGCGTTGGCGGTGCGGTCGGTCAGGTTGTCGGGGCCGCGCCCGAGGGTTGGCAGAGACCGTTGGTCGTTCGAGGTCGGTGGCGCCCCCGAGTTCTGCAGGCTGAGACCAGAGGTCTGCACGCGCTGCTCTGCGGCGGCGGCGATGTTCGCCGGGGCGCTGGTGCTGGAGGGTGTTCCCTGGCGCGTCCCGCTCCGGCCTTCGAGCTGAGCCAACTGACCGTTGAGTGCGCCGGGCGGCACCAGGACCGGCCGGCCCGGCATCGCCCCCAGGCTCGTCGTGACCTGTGAGCCCGGCCGGGTGACGGTTTCGGTTCGGCCGGCGCCGGTCACCGTCATGTTGGTCCCGAAGACGAAGGTCGCAATCGTGCGCTGGCCCTCGGTGTCGACCAGGGTGATGCCGCCGCGGATGCCGATGGTGCTCGAGGGCGTGGTGATGGTGATCGGATTGGTCTTGCTGATGCGGCCGCCGACCAGGCGGAACACGCCTTTGCTGGCGTTGACGGCGAGATCGCCGGTCTTGCTGTTGGGATCGTAGACGAACCGGTCGATCGTGAGCTGGGCGTTGGGCCCGACGGTGAGCGACGTGCCGTCGAGGAACATCAGGTGCGCTCGGTCGTTGGTCCGCGTCGTGATCAGCTCGTTGGCCTGAACGTCGATGCCGATTCGCAGCACGCGCTCGTTGGCGGCCGGCGGCTTGCCGAGCGGGTCGCCGTCGGTCGCCGAGGTGACGCCGACCCGGGTCTGGGCCAGGGCGAGGGTGGGCAACAGGCCGGCCGCTGTTGCCAGCAGGGCGGTGCGCAGGAGCGAAAGGCCGGTGGCGGTGGGTCTGGTCATGGGCGTCTCTCTTCTGGCCCCATTGGGGGAGGTCTCTCCGGGCCGGCGCTAGAAGCGCCAGCTCACACCGAACAGGACACTGTTGTCGGTGAACGCATAATTGGGCAGCGACGAGATGCGGTTGAAGCGGCCAGCCGAAACGCTGAAAGTGGTGCGCTCGTCGAACGGCACGGTCAATACCAGGTTGAGGATGGTGTCGCCCTGGGTGCGGACCGTGGCAGGATCGACCACCGGATCGGCGGCATCGTAGGTCCACCATTGCTGGTTGACCGACAGGTTGACGCCCCAGGCCATCTGCGAGTTGAACAGCGGATCGGTGAAGCGGAAGGCCAGGCCGGCGCCGACGCCCCACAGCGTGTAGTTCAACCACGATGTCTGCTGCGTCTGGTAGCGCTGGGCGTTGCCGATGACATAGACGGCGACCAGGTCGTTCAGCTGGTACTGGAAGGTCGTGCTGCCTGACAATTGCAGACCGGTATACTGGCTGTTGGTCGGCAGGTAGCTGGTGTTGGGATAGTTCTGCTGGCGCCAGACGAAGATCGAGGTGTTGCGCAGGCGGTCGCTGAGCAGCACGCTTCCCTCCACCCCCGCACCGTAGCTGCCGTAGTAGGGCGTGTCGTTGACCCAGATGTAGCCCAGAGTCACGAACGGTTTCAGCGAGACGTCCTCGAACAGGCCTTGCAGGACCTGGAAACGCGGGCCGGTGGTGAAGTCGAGCAGGCTGACATTGGCCGTCTGCAGATTGAACTGTCGGTTGGCGTAGCCCGTGAGCTGGGTTTCGATGGTCGCCCGGTCCTGGGTGCCGAGATCGTAAGTGTGACGCAGCTGGATGGAGCCGACGGCCCCCCAGTCGGCTGTGCCGACGGCTGCCTGGTTGAGGTTCGCGACCTGGCCGAACAGCCGCACCGACGAGGTCGGGGGACCGAGGTTGGCGTTGGACTGGTAGCGCGTGCCGAGGAAGAACTCGCCGGAGAAGCGCGAGCGGCTTTGCCGTTTCTCGATCTCGGCGAGGAATTTCTCGGCGCGGCTGCGCACATCGGGCGGCATTGCCGCCGATTGCAGGGCTGTTTCGAGGTAGGTTCGCGCGACTTCGTAGGAGCCCAGGCGGTAGTAGAGCACGCCGAGTTCCAGTCGCACCCGCGGCAGGTCGGGATTGATCAGCAGCATGCGCTCGAGCGCCGAAATGGCGCCTTCCAGGTCGTTGTTCTGGCTGGCGAGCGTGGCGAAGGTGAAGAGAACGTCGAGGTCGGCCGGCTTCTTCACCATCTCCTGAAAGGCCGCGTCGTAGCGCGCCTGGATGTCAGGTGGACGGTCGGCGCCCTGGCTTGTTCCTTGACCGGCTCCCTGCGCCCAGGACTCGTTCAAGGGCACCAGGCAAGCAGCGATGCCGCAAAGCAAGCTACCGATCGCACGAATGACCAAGGGGCCCGACGCACTGCCCCCGACGCAGCATAAGAAGTGCAAAAACAGGCGAAACCTCGCCTGAAAATCAGGACGTGCGGCCCCCTGATCCCGGTCTTCCCCCATCACTCGATTCATCCACTCTCAGCAGTCTCCCCGAACACGATGCGCTAAAGTATTTGCTTGCATACAGCAAGAATATTGTGACCTCTTTCCTGCGGGTCGTCTCTAGATGTCACAGTTACGACACTGGACGATCTCTTCACGATACGGTGCGAAACACCTGCACAACCTGGCGAGATCATGAGGCGTTCAACCCGCAATTGAAGCTGCAAAGGGGCCGGGCGATGCCAGCCTGACGATGCCAGCCTGACGATGCCAGCCTCGCTTGGGGAAACGCAGTGCAGGATCGTATATCCTGCCGAGGGCTCATCCCGTGTGTCTGGTGTCTTGGAAAGTAATCCGGAGGTCGTCATGAAAGGCCGTTGCCTGTGCGGGTCGATCGAGGTCGTGGCAGCGGATCGCGACGAGATCGGCCTCTGCCATTGCGCCATGTGCCGGCGCTGGACCGGCGGTCCGATGTTCGCGGTCCATGCCGGGAAGGACGTCCAGTTCAGCGGCGACACACCCGCAGCCTATCGTTCGTCGGAATGGGCGGAGCGCGGCTTCTGCCCCAAGTGCGGCACGCATCTCTTCTATCGCCTGGTCCAGAACGGCGAGTACGCCTTGCCTGTGGGGCTCTTTCAGGATGCTCCGTTCAGGCTCGTCGAGGAGATCTTCGTCGACGAGAAACCGGCCTTCTACGATATTGCGAACCAGACCCGCAAGAAGACCGGGCAACAGGTGTTCGAAGAGTTCGCGCCCAAGGCGTGACGCGGCACGGCCCGCATGACAAGGCCCGCATGACCAAGGATGTCGAAGGCGCCGACGACCAACGCCCGCCGATCGCCGTTGCGCATGTCGTGCTGGAGACAGATCGCATGGAAGCATCGGCCGCCTTCATGCAGGCGATCGGCATGCGCCCGGTCTTCCTCGGGCCGCAGGTCTCGGTGCTGGAGCTGCGCGGCGGCACGCATCTACTTCTCATGCGGAAGGACGAGGTGTCGGGCGGCGGCGCGCCCTTCGACCTGATGGTCGACGACCTGCAGGCTGCCCACGCGCGCTTTGCGGCTGCCGGCCTCGCGCCGTCGGCCATCGAGGCGCGGCCGGCCATCGGCCATGAGGTCTTCACGCTCCGCGAGCCGGCCGGCCACGTGATCACCGTCTTTTCGAGCCACGCCTCCGGCAAGCCTGTATGAGGGGGCAGGGGCCTGTATGAGGAGGCGGCGGAACGTGTATCCTGCTGCGATGACGCCTCCCTCCAGGCCCACCCCGTCCAAGGACGAGCGCACCGAACGGCTGGCCGCGGCGCTTCGGGAAAATCTCAAGCGGCGCAAAGCCCAAAGCCGGTCGCAAGAGGCTCGTTCCTCGGAGAGCCGTTCCCAAGAGAGTCGATCGTCAGAGAAAAAGGCGTCCCCAGGATCGGGCGAGAAGTCCCAGGCCGGCGGTTGAGCCGTCCACCCCCCTCGTTTAGAAGCCCCCTCCATGAGCATTCTGTCGGACCGCTGGATTCGCCGCATGGCGCAGGAAAAGGGCATGATCGAGCCCTTCGTCGATGGCCAGAAGCGCGAAGGCGTCATTTCCTACGGCCTGTCCTCCTATGGCTACGACGCCCGGGTCGGGAATGACTTCAAGATCTTCACCAACGTCGATTCGGCGGTGGTCGACCCTAAGAACTTCGCCGCCAATTCCTTCGTCGACCGCAATACCGACGTCTGCATCATCCCGCCCAATTCCTTCGCCCTGGCGCGGACGGTGGAATATTTCCGCATCCCGCGCGACGTGCTGGTCATCTGCGTCGGCAAGTCGACCTATGCGCGCTGCGGCATCATCGTGAACGTCACGCCGCTGGAGCCGGAGTGGGAGGGCCACGTGACCCTGGAATTCTCCAACACCACGCCCCTGCCGGCCAAGATCTACGCCAACGAGGGCGCCTGCCAGTTCCTGTTCCTGCAGGGCAACGAGCCTTGCGAGGTCTCCTACCGCGACAAGGCCGGCAAGTATCAAGGCCAGCGCGGCGTCACGCTGCCCAAGATCTGAGGGGAACAGGCACGTTCATGGACCGTATTCGCATCCGGGGCGGCCGCCAGCTCAAGGGCGAGATCCGCATCTCCGGCTCCAAGAACGCTTCCTTGCCGCTGATGGTAGCGGCGCTGCTGACCGACCGGAAGCTCACGCTCCACAACGTGCCGCGGCTGGCCGACATCACGACCATGATCCAGCTCTTGCAGCAGCATGGCGTGACGGTCGATGCGGCGCCCGGCGAGAACGGCCACGCCCGCGGCACCACGCTCACCTTGCAGGCCGGCAAGATCGCGTCGACCACGGCGCCCTACGATATCGTGCGCAAGATGCGCGCGTCGGTGCTGGTGCTGGGACCGTTGCTGGCGCGCGAGGGCGAGGCGAGGGTCTCGCTGCCTGGCGGCTGCGCCATCGGCGCCCGGCCGGTCGATCTGCACATCGCCGGCCTCAAGGCGATGGGCGCCGAGATCGAGATCGACGGCGGCTACATGGTCGCGCGGGCGCCCCAGGGGCTGCGCGGCGCCCGCTACACCTTTCCCAAGGTATCGGTGGGGGCGACCGAGAATCTGATGATGGCGGCCGCGCTGGCCAAGGGCACGACCGTGCTCGACAACGCCGCGCGCGAACCGGAGATCGCCGACCTTGCCGAATGCCTGATCGCCATGGGCGTGCCGGTCGACGGGGCGGGCACCGAAACGCTCACCATCGAGGGGGTGTCGGCGCTGAAGGAGGCGACGCACAGCGTGATCGCCGACCGCATCGAGACCGGCACCTACGCCATGGCGGTGGCGATGACGGCGGGCGACGTCGAGCTGCTGGGCGGCCGCCTCGACCTGATGGAAAGCGCCGCGCAGTCGCTGCGCGCCGCCGGGGTCGGCCTCGAGCCGACGGCGCGCGGCCTGCGGGTTCATCGCACCAACGGCGCACTGCAGGGCGTCGACGTCATGACCGAGCCGTTCCCGGGCTTTCCGACCGACCTGCAGGCGCAGATGATGGCGTTGATGACCCGGGCCGAAGGCGCCTCGATGATCACCGAGACGGTGTTCGAGAGCCGCTTCATGCACGTCCCCGAACTGTCGCGCATGGGGGCCAACGTCACCATTCATCACGAATCGGCGCTGGTGCGCGGCGTCCCGAAGCTGCGCGGCGCCGAGGTGATGGCGACCGACCTCAGGGCCTCGGTATCGCTGGCGATCGCCGCCCTGGCGGCCGAGGGCGACACGACCCTGCATCGCGTTTATCATTTGGACCGTGGTTACGAACGTCTGGAAGAGAAGCTCAGCGCCTGCGGCGCCGACATCGAGCGTCTGAAGGGCTGAAGGCATGCTGGGAAAGCTCAAGCTGTCGGCGGTCGACGCCGAGGATCTGGCGGTGATCTCCGCGGCGATCCAGGACGCCCTGGTGGCGGTCCGCGACTGCGCCTTCCTCAAGGACGAGAAACGATTCGTCCTGCTGCTGAACCGCTTTCGCTGGGAGGCCGATCCCGGCGTCGAAACGGCCTATTTTCGTACCCATTCCGCCCTCGTTTTCAACGAGGTGACCGCCGTGCGGCATCAGGACATTCCGCTGGGGGAACCCGACCGGATGCTGGAATTGCTGGCGGTTGCGCGGGAAGACGATCATTCAGTGACCCTGCGCTTTTCTGCGGGCCGGGCCATCCGGCTGGAAATCGGCCGGCTCGCGTGCCATTTGGGGGATGTCGGGGAGCCTTGGCCCACCCCGTGGAAGCCCGCCCATCCGGTCGAATAGCCCCTTGCCCTCGAAGGCCGGGGTTTCCGGTCGGGGCGGGCATTCGTTACTGGAGCGGTTACGTGTCGATCAAGGCGAACGACAAGCTGAACGAGAAGCTGATCTTGGCGCTGCCCAAGGGTCGCATCCTGAAGGAGGCCGCCCCGCTATTTGCCGAGGCCGGCATCCAGCCCGAGCCGGCCTTTGCCGACCCGGACGCACGGCAACTGCGCTTCGCCACCAACCATCCCAACTTGGATATCATCCGCGTCCGCTCCTTCGACGTCGCGACGTTCGTGGCCTTCGGGGCGGCCCATCTCGGCATCGCCGGCGCCGATGTGCTGATGGAGTTCGACTATCCCGAGATCTATGCGCCGATCGATCTTGGCATTGGCAAGTGCCGTCTGGCCGTCGCCGAGCCGGTCGAAATGGCGGGCAGCGACGATCCGCGGCGGTGGAGCCACGTCCGCATCGCCACCAAGTACCCCGAAGTGACGCGCCGGCATTTCGCCGCGCGCGGCGTTCAGGCGGAATGCGTCAAGCTCTCCGGTGCGATGGAGCTCGCGCCCTCGCTCGGTCTCAGCCATCGCATCGTCGATCTGGTCGACAGCGGCCGCACCTTGAAGGAGAACGGCCTGGTCGAGATCGAGCATATCGCCGACGTCACCTCGCGCTTCATCGTCAACCGCGCCGCGCTGAAGACGCGGCCCGAGCAGATCGGCCGCTGGATCGACCGTTTCCGCGACGTCGCCAACGGAGCCGCCCGTGCCGCCTAGGAAGGGGCCGCTCAGGCTGGAGGCCGAGGCGCCAGGCTTTGAGAAAGAGTTCGAAGCCTTCCTGGGGCGCAACCGCGACACCGACGAGAATGTCGATCGAATCGCCGCCGACATCGTGGCCGACGTGCGCGCCCGCGGCGATGCCGCCGTGGTCGATTACACGCGCAAGTTCGACTGGCCGGATCTTGACGCTGGAAAATTACGCATAGCCGACGCCGAGCGCGACTCGGCGGCGGCCGAGGTCCCGGCGGCGCAGCGCGAGGCGTTGACCTTCGCGGCCAAGCGTATCGAAGCGTTCCATCGCGCCCTGCTGCCCCAGGATGTCGACTTCACCGACGCCACCGGCACGCGACTCGGTGCCCGCTACCGCCCCGTCGACGCCGCTGGCGTCTACGTGCCGGGCGGCACGGCGGCGTACCCGTCGTCGGTGCTGATGAACATCGTGCCGGCCAAGGTGGCGGGCGTACCGCGGGTCGTCATGGTCGTGCCGACGCCGGGCGGCGTGCTCAATCCGCTGGTGATGCTGGCCGCGAAGATTGCCGGCGCCGACGAACTCTGGCGGATCGGCGGCGCCCAGGCCGTGGCGGCGCTGGCCTATGGCACGCAGTCGATCCGGCCGGTCGACAAGATCACCGGTCCCGGCAATGCCTTCGTTGCCGCCGCCAAGCGCCGGGTGTTCGGTCAGGTCGGCATCGACCTGATCGCCGGCCCCTCGGAAATCCTGGTGGTGGCGGATGGCCGGAACGACCCGGCCTGGATCGCCGCCGATCTGCTGTCGCAGGCCGAGCACGATGCCTCCTCGCAGTCGGTGCTGGTGACCGACGATCGCGCTTTTGCCGATGCCGTGATCGCCGCCGTCGGGGCCGAGCTCGCGGTCCTGCCGCGCGCGGCCATCGCGGGGGCAAGCTGGCGCGACAATGGTGCGGTGATCCTGGTGCCGGACCTCGGGGCGTGTGCCCCGATCGTCGATGCCATCGCCGCCGAACATGTCGAGCTCGCGATGGAGGCGGCGCCCGCCGCGGCGCTGGCAGAGAAGATCCGCCATGCCGGCGCGATCTTCCTCGGCCGCCACACGCCGGAGGCGATCGGTGACTACGTCGCCGGCACCAACCACGTGTTGCCGACCTCGCGCGCGGCGCGTTTCTCGGGTGGGCTCGGCGTTGCTGACTTCCTGAAGCGGACCTCGATCGTGGCCTGCACGCCGGAGTCGCTGGCCGCGCTCGGCCCGTCGGCACTGGCCTTGGCCGAGGCCGAGGGCCTGGGCGCGCACGGTCGCTCGATCGCCATCCGGCTCAACCGTCGCTAGGCCGGCCGATGTCGCAAGCCCAGCCACAAGCCCGGCGGATCGTCGATATCGCCCTGGACGAGGAGTCGGTCGCCCGCCGGTCGGCGGAAGTCGAGCATGAACGGGCGGTCGCGCTGTTCGATCTCCTGGAGGATAACGACTTCGCCTTGGTCGGGGGCGAGAAGGGCCCCTATCGGCTGCGCATCGGCATCTTCGAGCAGCGGCTGGTGTTCGACGTGCGCAACGGCGAGGACGGCAAGCTGCGCGACATCGTCCTGTCGCTCACACCCTTCCGCAAGGTCGTGAAGGACTACTTCCTGATCTGCGAGAGCTACTACGCCGCGATCAAGAAGCTCGGCCCCTCGCAGATCGAGGCGCTCGATATGGGCCGCCGCGGCCTGCACAACGAAGGGTCCGAGCTGCTGCGCGAGCGTCTCGCCGGCAAGATCGAAGTCGATCACGACACGGCCCGCCGGCTGTTCACGCTGATCTGCGCTCTGCACATCAAATCGTGACCGCTGAGCGGTGATGAACGGACTGCCCTCCAGCCTGCTCTTCGCCTGCAGCGAGAACTCCGTCCGTTCGCCGATGGCCGAGGCGCTGGCCAAGCGGCTCTATGGCCGCTCGGTCTATGTCGATTCGGTAGGGGTGCGGGCGACCGACGTCGATGGTTTTGCCGTCTCGGTGCTCGACGAGATGGGCATCGACGTGCACCGCCATCACGCCAAGACCTTCGACGACATCGATCCCGCCTCGTTCGAGCTGATCGTCACGCTCTCGCCCGAGGCCCATCATCAGGCGCTCGAGGTCACGCGCGGCACCGCGACCGAAGTCGAGTACTGGCCGATGCCCGATCCCAGCGCCGTCGACGGCAATCGCGAGACACGGCTAGATGCCTACCGCCGCACCCGCGACCAGGTGCTGGGGCGGATCAAGATGCGCTTCGGTGCGCCGTCGGGCCCGACGGTCTGATCCTGCCGGGCCCGGCGCCCCACCTGCCACCGTCAGTGCTGCGCGACATGCCCGGCGCGGTCGAGCGTGATCTCGTAGTAGGCCTGGTTCTTGAAGGCCTGGGCGTGCCAGGTCCCGTCGGGCATGCGTTCGAGCATCGTGACGCCGCCATAGCCCGCGTCGTGGATTTCCTGGCGGGCGATGGCCTCTTCGGCCGTGGGGTTCCAGTTCGGGCCCTGGGCCGTCGGCAGCGGGCGGTCCGACGCGCCGACCTTGTCGGGAACCGCGGCGGTGCCGTCGGCCTCGGAGCGTTGCTGCGCCAGGGTCGGGCCAGCCGCCACGACCATGGCACCCAGCAGCGCGATGGCAATTGTCTTGATTTTCATGGTCATTCCTCCTCGGGACGAGGCGGACGCGTCGTTGCTCCGCTGCTCGTTCGGGAGGATTTCCGGCTTCGATTGTGCGTGAAATGCGGCTGGAACCGCGTCACCCCTGCAAGTGAGCCTGCGCACTTCGGCAGGCCACTGTAAGGACTTCGTCAGCGCCGAAGCGCTTGGACCGGATGGGTCGGGGCCAGCCTCAGTTGGCGCCTGCGTACCACGCGCCGCGATGCGAGGTGCGGCGCGGCGACGGCAGGTTGATGATGTCCATGAACACCGAGACGGCGCCGTCGGCACCGGCGAGATCACCCTCCAGCACGTCGACGTCGAAGATGAGCTTGTCGCCGTCGAGCTTGGGCGCGCGCAGCGTGACCACGGCATCGACGACGCTGGCCTTCGCCTTGTTCAGCACCGACACGGTGGCGTTGGGCGGCGTCTTGGCGAAGCTGTCCGGTGCGTTGGCGCTCCATTCCTCGATCACGTGCGTGGTGAGCGCGTGGCCGGCGGCGCGCACCGGCCGGTCGGCGAAGATGATGGCGTTGGGCGACACGCCGTCGAGGACCAGCTGCTTGCCCTGCAGCTTGGCGCCGCGCGCATTGAGCACGATCATCGACGGGATCAGGTGCGGCTTGCCGGCCTTGCCGACCGTCTTGGGGGCACCGAGCGTGGTCGCCGCCGGTGGAGCGGCCGGTGGCGTCTGGGCCGACGACGCGGCGATGCCGGCCAACAGGAAGGCGGTGACGAGGGCTGCCGAGAGGCGAAGGGAAGTCATGATCGTCTCCGTGCGTCTCAGTAGCAGGGCAGCAGGGGCGGGGCGCCGCAGGTCGGCGCGTTGTAGCGCTGCTGGTAGCGCGGATCGATGTCGGGCGGCGGCGGCGCGCCGGGATTGTTCACCTGCTGCGGCATCGAGCGGTAGCCCGAGCCGCTGGGCGCCGGGTTGGGCCAGCCGGTGAGTGTGCTGGTGTCGTCGGGGCTGCCGATCGCCGGTGTCTCGCCGCCGGTGGTCTGCGACTGGCCGAGATAGTTGGCGCCGTGCGAGCCGATGCCGAACCAGATCGTGTCGATGAATATCGAAGCCGGCCCATCGGCCGTGCCGAGGCTGCCCTCGAGGACATGGACGTCGAAGCTGAGCTTGTCGCCGTCGAGCTTGGCGGTGTTGAGGGTGACGACGACGTCCGAGACGCTCGAGCCGTCTTTGCTGAACACCGAGACCGTGGCGTTGGGCGGATCCTTGGCGAAGCTGCCGGTGCGCCAGATATCGACCATGTCCGGCGTCACCATGTGACCGACTGAACGGACCGGCCGGCTGGTGAACAGGGTTGCCGTCGGCTGGACACCGTCGAGGACCAGCTTCTGGCCGTCGAGCTTGGCACCGCGTGAATTGATCACGATCAGCGCCGAGGAATACTGCCTCGCGGAAGGGGTGCCGATCTTCTTCTGTGCAGGATGCGTGATGGCATTGGGAGCCGGCTTGGCGGCCGGCGGCTGAGCCTGAGCCCAGGCGAGGCCCGGCGCCAGAAGGAGGGCGGCCAGCAGGCCGTACTTACGCGTCATCTTCATTCGTGCTGGTCCTTCCATCCCCGGGGCGTTCGCAGCGCCGACTTGTATAGGGGAGGGCAGAGCCCGTGAGAAGACCGCTTTACCAGCTCGCCGCGTCGGCGGGTCTGTCCACTCCCGCTGCAGTTGACTTAGACGCGTCCGGAGCCCATTTTCCGGCCGCTTTCTTCACCTTCTCTCCAGCCGGGGGCCGGATGGCCAAAGAAGATCTGATCGAATTCACGGGCGTCGTGTCCGAGTTGCTGCCCAATGCGATGTTCCGGGTGAAGCTCGACAACGACCATACGATTCTGGCCCACACGTCGGGCAAGATGCGCAAGAACCGCATCCGCGTACTGGCAGGCGACCGCGTCACCGTCGAGATGACGCCCTATGACCTGACCAAGGGCCGTATCACTTTCCGTTTCAAGTAGGCGTTGCGCGCCTCGCCGCTTCCTGCGCTCGTCCTGGCCTCCGCCTCGCCGCGCCGGCTCGACCTGTTGCGACAGGTCGGACGAGAGCCTGCCGAGATAGATCCTGCCGACATCGACGAGAGCCCGCTGGCCCGCGAACTGCCGCGCGCCTATGCGCTGCGCATGGCGACGGCCAAGCTGGCGGCCGTGATGCCGCGCCATGCCGGCGCCATCGTGCTGGCGGCCGACAGCGTCGTCGTGTGCGGCCGCCGCATCCTGCCCAAGGCCGAGACGGTCGACGAGGCGCGCCACTGCCTCGGCCTGCTATCGGGGCGGCGCCACCGAGTTCTGGGCGGACTAGCGGTTGCCGGCGGTGACGGCCGCGTGCGCTCGCGGCTGGTCGAAACCATCGTGCGTTTCAAGCGGCTCGAGGCGGCGGAGGTCGATGCCTATCTCGCGAGCGGCGAATGGCAGGGCAAGGCCGGCGGTTATGCCATCCAGGGACGCGCCGCTGCCTTCGTCGCCTATATTTCCGGTTCCTACAGCAACGTCGTGGGCCTGCCGTTGTTCGAGACCGAGCAGCTCCTGAAGGCCGCCGCATCGTGACGACCGTCGATCGCCTGATTTGCCACGTCCTGCCCCAGGCCTATCTGATGGCGCTGGTCGCCGAAAGCCGTCTTGTCGAATTGCAGATCGTGCGCCGCGACAAGCCCTCGCGCGTCGAAGGGATCTTCCTCGGCAGGCTCGAACGGGTGATGCCCGATCTCGATGCGGCCTTTGTCGACATCGGCATCGGCCGCGCCGGTTTCCTGCGGGCGGAGGACCGTGCCGGCATCGACGGCTGGCCGCTGCCCGGCGCGCCGGTGCTGGTGCAGGTGCGCCACGACGGCGACGGCGACAAGGGGCCGCGGCTCGCCATGAACATCGCCGTGACCGGCCGTTATCTCGTCTATCACCCGGTCGGCTCCGGGGTGAACTTCTCGCGCCGCATCGAAGGCGAGTCGGAGCGCGATCGGCTGCGCGGGCACGTCGAGGGCCTGCTGGACGGCGGCATCGTGCTGCGCACTGCCGCGGCCGGCGCTTCGGCCGAGCTGTTGCAGGCCGACGCGACGCAGCTCACCGAGCGCTGGGAGAGGATCCGCCGCCTCGCGTTGGATATCGAGCCGCCGGCCGATCTCTCGGCGCGCATGCCGGGCGAGCAGGATCCCGTCGCGCGGCTGCTGCGCGACTTCGGCTCGACCCTGGAGGAGGTGATCCTCGACGACCGGATCATGGCGCGGAAGCTGCAGGACGAGATGGATCGTCGCGGCGAGAAGATCCGCGTGCGCTGGCACAACGGTGCCATGCCGGCCTTCGACATCGACGACGTCGCGGGCCAGATCGGCACGGCGCTGGCCGGCCGCATCGTGCTGGAAAGCGGCGTCGAGCTGCTGTTCGAGCCCGGCGAGACGCTGTGCGCCGTCGACGTCGACAGCGCCTCGGCCGGCGGCCGCCAGGGTCGTGCGCCGCGCCGCCCGATCGAGATCAATCTCGAAGCGGCGCCGGCGATCGCCCAGCAGCTGCGCCTGCGCAACATCGCGGGTGCCGTGGTGATCGATTTCGTAAACATGCGCAGCTCCTACGATCGCGACAAGGTGCAGGCCTGCCTCGCCGAGGCGCTGGCGGGCGACCCGGTGCCGACCCAGATCTACGGCTTCACGCGGCTCGGCCATTTCGAGCTGACCCGCGCGCGGCGCGGCCCGACCTTGGCCGCCCAGCTCGAAGCGCTGGAGAAGAGCGATGGCTGATCGTTCGAATGATCGCCCTCCTGATCGCCCTGGGCCGCCGTTGCGGGCGGTGCGGATCGCCGCCAAATGCCCGATCTGCTCGAAGCCTGCAGACGAGAAGCACCGGCCCTTCTGCTCCAAGCGCTGCGCCGATATCGATCTCGGCCGCTGGCTGAAGGAGGGATATCGCGTGGAAACGGAAGAAGGGCCGGGCGAGGACGAGCCCGGCGGCGGAACGCGGGGATAGAGCATCCCGGCCGACCGTCTGGACAGCGGCGCCGACGCGTCCTATAAGCCCGCCGCCAACTCGTACGGCGCGCCCAGGTAGCTCAGTTGGTAGAGCATGCGACTGAAAATCGCAGTGTCGGTGGTTCGATTCCGCCCCTGGGCACCATTCTTTTCAAGCCCTTAGAGTTTACGAACGAACGAGTTGTCCACTTTTGGACAGGGCGGTTGTCCAACCGCATGTTCTAGTGGCGTTCACCACTTGATGCGGCCGTTACCCTTCAGCCAGCAGGCGTACAGCGACGTGGCCGCGAAGGTCGGACCGGCGACGCTTACTGCGATGCCTCCACGATGACGCCGCGTCTCACGGCGCGCGACATGTTGTTGTCGGCGGTGGGCTCAGGGCCATACCAAAGAGAAGGGGCGCATATTCTCCTGGGTGCCCCGCGCCACACGGGAGACGCACGAGCAGCAGCCGTCGTCGGAAGTCTATATGGCGATCGACTCGATGAAGGGCTGCCTGCGCCTCTTCGTCGGCGACCATCGCTGCCGACTGGAACGCGAAGCATCGTCTCCTTCGCCGCGACGACCTCGGCGTCGCCAAGTCCCTCCATCGGGATCGTTTCGGAGAGAGCAACTCATCCCGCTAAGACGCGGCAGGCCTGAGCTGTAGCCGATTAGGAAAACTCGAATCGACTCCCATGGCCGACGTCGCCACGATCCGTCGGACTTGGGGGGCTAGAGAATGAGCACTAATCTGCAACCGATTGGCAATATTCTGGTCTTTCCCTCCGACGACCCGGACCAGCCGGCGGTGTCCTACGTAGTCGACGTGCCGATGACGACAGTCGGCACCGACGAGGGCGCCGATGAAGGCTCGGTATCGGTTTTCGTCCTCGAGCCGTTCACGTGGGGAGCGGTGATCTGGGCGATCGTCGCCGGCATCCTGGGCTGGCTCGGAGGCCAGGCGTTTCAGGCACTCATTGGCAAGAAGCCGATCGAAGAGGTCATCAGGTTGGCCGTCGAAGCGATCCAGGCTTACACGAACCAGCGGCTGGATCAGGAGACAGTCGACATCGTAAGTGGCCATGTGAACGCCGGTTTTGTCCATCTCAGCGACCTGGAGACCATGGACGATCAGGCCGTTATCAGGGCGAAAATCGTAGCCGCCGACGAGCGCGCGTTGGACGCGCTCAAGATCCTGGAGAAGAAGGGGGCTCAAGCGTTCGGAGCCTATGTGACGGCGGTCACGCTCCGCCTTCTATGCTTGGCGGCCTACCTGCGATTCGCGAATCAACGGGGCTTGGCGAAGGAAGCCTCGGCAAAGACAGTCAATGAAGCGCTACCCCGTGCAACGCGCCTGTTGGCCGAGATCGTTGCAGCGGCGGACCGAAAGATCACGTCGGTGAGCAAGGTCGAGGTGGAAAGCTACTGGACCTTGGCTGCGCCGCTTGCCGAGGGCCATGCGAGCGCGGACGGGCCGGGAGATCGCACAGGGCGCGAGGTGCGGTATCGATATGTGTTCAAGGACAACGGGATGGGCGTCTCCGTCGGCGGGTTCGATACGAGCGACGCGGCCGGCCAAGCGGGCAACGGAGATCGCCTCGCGCGCATCAACGGCTACAAGAAGTACAGGCAGGACCTCCAGGCAAATGTCGTGCTGCCCTCGCAGAAGACATTCGAGGAATGGCAGAAGATCGTGACCTACTTCGCCAACCCGCTCGCCTAGGCTCGGGCGTTGCGGTCGGCCGATCTTTCCGCAGGAATCGATATGACGGGGTTTCCAATCGTTCCAGTTTGAGCGTGGACTTCAGGCATTCTCGGGCCGCACAGCGCAAGAGTTGGAGCTGCCTTTCTTTTTGCCCAGAAGTCGAGACGACGCTGTAGAGGCCTGCGGAGCGTCTTCGACGATCCGCCGCCATGGACGCCCAACTCCACGACCGTCGAGAAGGCGACGACCTCGAACCTGGTCCCCGGCGTTGGTTGGAAGGAGACGAACGCCCGCACCTCTGCCGGCAAGTATCTGATGCCGTAGGTTCGTGGTGGCTTGCGCCGTCGCACCGCCCCCTTCGAGCAAGCCGCTGATCTCTGTCACCGAGTGCGCACTCGACAGGTCGCAGACTGGCTGCTTAGTCTTTGGGTGCCAGTCCAGGTTGCCTTAAGATGTCGAATCACTCGCTACCATTTTCGCTTCAGAGATGCGCCGAGTTTGGTGACTCCATGCGCCCCGACAGTGAGGTCAGATGGGCAAGGAACAGCCCAAATGCCTGTGTCATTTTCGTGCACGGTTTCAATGGCTCCGCGGTTGAAACGTGGGGGGACTTCGGGCGCCTGGCTGTTGCGGATCAGGAGTTCTCGCGAGCCGATCTGTACTTCTTGAGCTATGAGAGCCGCACGCGGCCAGCGGTCTTCAACGTTGCCGCGCTGTACCAAATCGTGAAGTGTGTTGCTGAGCAGTCAACGGTCATCCATCGGCACATTCGGGGCCGTGAGCGCTCAGAGCCGTTCTCCTATGATCTGATCGTGTTGGTGGGACACTCTCTCGGTGGCGCGCTGGTTCGCCAGCTCGCCATGCTTGCTAAGCGCGAAGAAAGAGAGTGGGCGGAGCGGCTCAGGCTGGTGCTCTTTGCGCCCGCTCATGTCGGGGCAAATATCATTGAACTCGCGCAGCAAGGATGGGGATTCCTCAAGTGGATGGGGCCATTGGAGGCGCTCGCTATCTATTTCTTTCCAGTCCTTCGCGATCTCAGGAAGGATTCTGATTTCCTAAAACAGCTAAAGAAAGCCGCCAAGAAGATTGGACTACACCGGACCAGTCGTGCGCACACAGTCGTGCATGCGTCTGATGACAAAGTTGTTTTCCAAGATCTGTTCTATAAGGATCCGCCTACGACGCCATACGAAGGCAAGGACCACGGCAGCTGCTGCAAGCCAAGCGTCGGTGGATTTGCCAAGCCATTGCGGGATCTTGCCGGAGCCTTGAAGTGACGGACGCGGTGGCCCCAGGAGGCGCCGAGACCGTAGAGGCGCTTCGGCACGAAAACCTTCTCGACGTTTGGCAAATTTACAAGGTTGACGAACTTATAGGCCGTTTGACCGCGTCCGACTTCACGGGCAAGTGTGCTGCACTGGTCGACGGGGCAACCTCGATTGTGTTGTCCGATGGGGGTGACTTTTATCGCTCTGCACTCGCGCTCGAGGACGCATGTGTCGTTCTCGAAGTGGGCGCGACTATGGGCGCTCTGGATATTCCGGAGGGAAAGTTCGCGAGTGACCTCGCACCATTTCTACTCCTGCGATGGATGCTTGAGCGCACTAGATCGGCACACACGCTGGAGCACCTAAATCTCAGCTTTGAGAGTATTGGCAAGGATTTAGGACCGCGCGCGTATGGCTATGACTGGTTTAGCGAGTTTCTGAATCTGGATCGAATCGGACAGGAGCTTAGGGCTTGGATACGGGATTTCGACTCAGACGATGAGACGACCAATCAACAGCTGCTATCGCGCATTGCGGATAAGGATTTCGTACTTGAAGCGATAGCGTTGCCGCCAGAAGAGATGACCGTCGCGGCCGGCACTGTCTTGAAGATTGAAATGTTGCTCGAGTTCGTCCATCGGCTTCGACCGTTGCTCGATTCGGCACCTCACGATGTGCATCGGTACGTCTTGCAGTTTTATCGCCGAATATTCGAGTCGGAGGGGGCGATGCGGCTCCTCAGCGCCGCCTACCGAACAGTAGTGGGAAGTGATACGCCCAGGAGCGAGGCCCTCGAATTCCATGCGGCATTTTCAACGTTCTGGGTGCTGAAAAGCGAGCTAACCGAGCCAGGCTCTCAACAAGAGCCGGCAACTGACGCGACATTTTCCGCGCCCGAGCTCGCGGAGCTTTGGAACGAAAGCGAGGCCGAAGCCAGTGCCGAGAGTCCGGCTGCAGAAGCCTTTGATGAGCACGAACAGGAGGGCTAGTCATCGGCATGATGCGTGAGCTGTCTTTCGGGTAGCTCTTTCACCTCTTACGTTATCCCATCCTCGCCAGGACGGCCCTTCACGAGTCCTCCTAGCCCGCCCCCTTCTTGCGGGTAATTTGACCCGTGGCGCGCCGTACAGCAGATGCGCCTGGCGCGTGGTCCTGCCTATCTGCTGCCCGAAACCGTAAAGAACACTTCACCTTGAACGATGTCGGCGCCATCCAGTGCTTTGACAGACCAGTGCAAGGCATATTCGCCCGCCGGCAGGGTCGGTGCCCGAGCGAAAAGCAGGTTGGGCTCCGTGTTGTACCGCGGCTGAAAGTTTGCCACGACCTGGCTGCCCCGTGTCACGACAAGTCGAGAGCGGATGTGATCGACGGGCTTGTCGAAGCGCACGAAGAAGGCCGTCGAGGTGCCCGAAATCGTCGCGTGATCGACCGGGCTGGTCTCCAGGACCTTGATGGTCTGCGCCCGGGCACCGGGAGCCATCGTGAGACTGGTCAGCAGTCCCAATAGGACGAGCAGACGGAGAGCCATCGGTTGGACCTCCACGTAGAGCCGCCGATCGATCGCGGTCGGCGCCATGCCTTGGATTCCCTGCCAGTGAAAATCTTGGCTGGCTATGCAGTTTCAGCAAATCGGTCGCCGGTTGGTGCGCGTGAATATGCGCGGCGGCATGTGGTTGTCACTTGCTTCCGAAGATTGTGGTTCCCATGCTTGTCGTAAGGCAGGCGCCTGCTGGGCGCCGGGGGGACCGCGCCTTGCCATCCAGCTGGGTCACCACTTTCGACGATCCGGACCGCTATCAAGCGATGCTTCGCGGCGCCGACTGCGAGGTGTTGCTCCATCATGGCGGCAGCTTCAAGGTCGAGCTGACGCGCGTCGATCTCGATCGGCTGTGGATGCAGCGCGGTCGCTGTTATGCGGCCCCGCCCATTGTCCGTGCCGCACTGGATCCAAGTCGTGTCGCCGTGTTGTTCGCGTCCGATACCGATCATGGTCCGATGCATCACAACGGCATCGACCTGTCCTCGTCCGAGATCGTGCTGCACCGTCGCGGCGACACGATCTACAACTGGGCACAGGGGCCAACTCATTGGGCGGCCATGTCGTTGACGCACGACGACTTCGCCAAGGCGAGCCAGGCGTTGCTCGGCCATGCCCTGGAGGCGCCCTCGAGAACCTACGTGGCGCATCCTGCCAGCGAGGCGATGAGGCAATTGCGTACGCTGCACAATGCGACGTGCCAACTCGCCGGGACCGCCCCCTCGGCCTTCTCCTGCCCGGCGACGGTCACGGCGCTCGAGCAGGAACTCGTTCGGGCGTTGGTGGCGTGTGTGGCCGGCCCCGGCCTGGCGACGGCAAAAATCGAAAAGGGACGGCGCAGCAGCATTGTCGGCCGCTTCCATGATTTCCTGGCATCCCGGCCATACGAGCCGGTCTATGTCGGCGAGATCTGTGCGGCGATCGGCGTATCGGAGGGCACGCTGCGCAACTGTTGCCATGAACGGCTGGGCATGGGGCCGATCCATTATCTCTGGCTGCGGCGAATGCATCTTGCGCGGCGCACCCTGCTCGACACCGATGGCGCCGCCAAGACGGTCACCGAGGTGGCCACTGAACACGGCTTCTGGGAGCTCGGTCGTTTCTCCGTCGAGTATCGCACGCTGTTCGGCGAATCACCCTCGGCGACGCTCAGGCGCCCGCCCGAGGCGCCGGTGCGATCCAAGACGCGCTGAACGGCGTTCGCTTCGGGTTTTTGCATAGTCGGCCAGACCTCATTCGTCATACTGCCGGACTTCGTCGGGCAACGAATGGCTTATGACGAGCTGCGGCACCGCGACATACACCGACCCCGATGACTATCGCGGGAGTCTGCCAGGGGTCGTTGCCGATCTCGTGCTGACGGGCGGCGACGCCTTCAGGGTCCGCCTGACCTGGCTGAAGCTGCGCCGCCTCACCCTGGTGATGATCGAGGAGACTGCGCCGCTCATTGCCTTTCTGTCGCTCGACCCGTCACGGATGTTCGTCTCCTTTCCCCTGCGGGGCGAAGCTGTCTGGGACGGTCGTCGGTTGCGCCGCGGCGACTTCGTCCTGCATGGCCGTGCAGAGCGACTGCACCATGTGGCTCATGCGGGTTTGCGATGGGGGCTGATCTCGATGTCGGCCAAGGACCTCGCCGATTGCGCCCAGACGTTGCGGGGCGTCGCTTTCGCGCCTCCTGAAATGGCACAGCTTCTGCGACCCGCGCGGAGCACGACCGCCGAGTTGCTGCGCCTGCACGCCCGTGCCTGCCGCCTTGCCGCAACCAGTCCCGACATGATGGCCCATCGCGAAGTTGCGCGTTCCGTCGAGGAAGAGGGGCTTCATGCCCTCGTGAACATACTCACGGGCGCTTCTGTCGAATCTGCATAGTCCTTGCCGACGTGGTGCGGGAGGTTGGCGTCGGCTCGGTCGCAACGCGCACCGGCCTCCTTTGCTCCGGAGGAAGACACATGAGTGCAGCCCACCACGGCAAGCAGCGATCGTTACTCTCCACGCTTCTCGCCTCGACCTTTGCGCTCGGTATGACATTGGCCGCGCCGGCCATTGCACAGGCACCGACGCCAAAGCCGCCCAACATTCTCGTCATCATGGGTGACGATGTCGGCTGGTTCAATATCGGCGCCTACCATCGCGGCATGATGGCCGGCAAGACACCGAACCTCGACCGCCTTGCGTCCCAGGGGATGATGTTCACCGACTACTACGCCGAGGCGAGCTGCACGGCGGGGCGTGCCAACTTCATCACCGGTGAGATTCCGTTGCGCACGGGACTGACGACGGTGGGCCAGGCCGGCGCGGACGTGGGCATTCCCGCGGAGGCGGCGACGCTCGCCAGCGCCCTCAAGGCGCAGGGCTACGCGACGGGGCAGTTCGGCAAGAACCACCTGGGCGATCTCAACAAGTATCTGCCGACGGTGCACGGCTTCGATGAGTTCTTCGGGTATCTGTACCACCTCGACGCGATGTCGGATCCATACTGGTACTCGTTCCCCGTGGACCAGGACTACTACAACAAGAACGGCCCGCGCAGTCTGATTCACACCTATGCGACCGAGACGGACGATGCGACCGAGATGCCGCGCTGGGGCAAGATCGGCAAGCAGAGGATCGTCGACGAGGGGCCGCTGCCGCCGTTCCCCGACATGTCCAACGTCCCGAACATGCACGACCTGCCGTTCCTGAAGGCCAAGTACGACATGACAACGTTCGACGAGGTGTTGGTCAAGGCGTCGAGCGACTTTATGGACAAGGCCAAGAGGGACAACAAGCCGTTCTTCGTCTGGCACAACACCACGCGCATGCATGTCTGGACATTCCTGTCCAAGAAGTACGGCTCGATGCAGAACAGCCAGACCGGCTACGGCCTCGAGGAAGCCGGCATGGCCCAGCTCGACGACTGCGTCGGCGCGCTGCTGAAGAAGATCGACGACATGGGCGAAGCCAACAACACCATCGTGATCTTCACGACCGACAACGGCGCCGAGGTGTTCACTTGGCCGGACGGCGGCATGACGCCGTTCAAGGCGACCAAGGGGACCGTGCACGAAGGCGGCTTCCGCGTGCCGGCCATCATCCGCTGGCCGGGCCAGGTCAAGCCCGGAACCGTCGAGAACGGCATTTTCTCCGGCCTCGACTGGTTCCCCACCTTGATGGCGGCGGCGGGCAACGCCAACATTACCGATCAACTGCTCAAGGGCGTGAAGCTCGGCGATCGCACCTACAAGAACCATCTCGATGGCTACAACCAGATGGACCTGCTCACCGGCAAGGGGCCTTCCAAGCGCCACGAGCTCTTCTATTTCGGTGGACCGGCACTGGGGGCCGTCCGCATGGACGACATGAAGTTCACCTTCTTCCAGCAGCCCTACGGCTGGCCGGGAGAAAAGATCACGACGGACATGCCGATACTGACCAACCTGCGCCAGGATCCCTTCGAGCGGCTGGCGTCGCTCCGCGGGGAAAGCCTCAACAACCAGGGCGGCGGCTACATGAACGACTTCTTCGCCCGTGAGTTCTGGCGCTTCGTCCTGGTCCAGCAGGCCGTCGAGAAGCTGGCCCTGACGGCCGTCGACTATCCGCCGATGCAGGATCCCGCGTCATTCAACCTCGACGCCGTGAAGCGGAAGATCCAGGAGATGGCGAAGAATCGCGCCGGCCAGTAGTCATACCTGGCGGCCCCGGAGGGAGAGATCTCTCCGGGGGCTGCCGGGGAAGCCCGAGAGTATAGTGTGGGCTGCAAGAGTTCTTCGGCTCGCCCGGATCCACGCTCGGAGGTTTCCCATGACTGCTCCATCAATGCGCGAAAAGGCCATCGAGGAGCTGAAATCGTTCGTCATCCTGTCGATCTATCTCTGGATCTGCTTCGGTGCCCTCGTGCTTTACAAGTCAGCCATCCTGCGCGCCGAGGGCGTTGCCTTTCTGCCGTTGGGCTTTGCCGCGCTGAAGGCCGTGGTGTCGGCCAAGTTCCTCATGCTGGGCAATTTCCTGCCGATCGTGAGGCTGCGATCGGGCGAGCGCCTGATCGTGGCGATGCTGCGCAAGACGCTGCTGCTGCTGATCCTGCTGGTCGCCCTGACCTTGATCGAGGAAAGCGTGCTGGCGCTGATCCATGGCCGTCCGGTCTCGGAGGCCATTGCCGGGCTGGGCGGCGGGTCGTCCTACCAGGCCGCCGCGTCGCTCCTGCTCATGCTTCTGATTCTGTTTCCCTATGTCGGCTTCCGGACTCTGGGCGAGGCGCTGGGGGTCGAGAACCTGATTGCCATGCTGATCCAGCGGGCGGCAGCCGATACCCCTAATGCCGCTCCCTGACAGGCTCTATTTGGCAAACTCGATGCCAAGCTCGGGGAACGAGCGGAGCATGCGGGTGACCGCCTCATTCTGCACCTTGCCGGGACTGCCGGGATGCGCGACAAACTTGAAGCGCACGACCAGGGCATTGTCGGCGACTTCGGCGATGCCCTGCATCCTGAGCGGCTCCAGCAACATCTCCTTCAGCTCGGGCACGTCCATGATGTCGGCGCTGATCTTGTCGGTGGCCGCGCGCAGCTTGTTGAGGTCGGTATCACGAGCAAATCGAAGGTTGAAGTCGGCAGCGGCCCAGTCGCGGCTGAAATTGGTCACGTGGCCCAGCTCGCCGAAGGGAATGGTGTGGATCTGGCCGTTCTGGTTGCGCAGACGGACCGAGCGCAAGGTGAAGCTTTCGACCGTGCCCCTAGCTTTCTCGCAGTCGATATTCTCGCCGACCCGGAAGGCATCGTCGGTCAGATAGAAGATGCCGGAGACAATGTCCTTGACCAGCGCCTGGCTGCCGAATGATACGGCCAGGCCCAGGACCGAGGCGCCCGCCAGCAACGGGGTGACGTTGACGCCGATATTCTCGAGGGCGATCAGCACGGCCACGACAGCCAGCACGATCGCCACCGTGACCCGCAACAGGGGGATGAGTGTGCCGAGCCGGGTGGCCGTCGACGCGGCATCGCCGGCGAGATGGCGCTGCAGGTAGGAATCGGTCGCGTACCGGAAGATCTCCCACAGCACGAAGGCGACGAACAAGGTGATGCCCGCCGCATTCGATTCGCGCGTCATGTGCCTCCAGGCCGTGGCGTCGACCAGGCCGAACACGTTCACCACCCAGCTCTCGCTGATCAGGACGGCGATGCCGATCAGGACGGCGATCCGAACACAGCGGGCAATGACGTCGGCCAGGGTCGGCACGCTGCTGGCCGGCGTGAAGCCGGCCAGTTGCGAGTCCAGCCGGCGGACGCAGGCCTGCATCAGGGTCTCGAACAGCAGCAGGCCGGTGACGAGGTTGATCGTGAGCAGCAGCGCTTCGGGCACGTTGCGATGGCCGGTGACGACGCCATAGACCAGTGTCGCCTCGAGCACGACGACGAAGGAGACGGCGAGGCCCACCCAGTGGCGGCCGATGAAGCCCGCGAAGCTCGCCGTCCGACCCAGCCCGTCCAGCCATTGCTGGGCGGCCGTCTTGGAGGCAATGACCAGCCAGACCAGCACGACGAGGGCGATGGGGCTGGTGAGGAGGCGCGACGCCGCGATCGCGCTGTCGGGCATACCGGTCGCAGCCAGCATCGAAGAAATGAATCGAACGCCGATGATGAAGAGCAGCACGGCGACGACGCGCCGATACAGGCTGTGCGCCTCGGTATCGTCGATGTCGCAGAGTCGCGCTGCCGGGAGATCGGGGCGAACGATCAGCCGCAGGACCAGGGCGTAGAGCCGCCAGATCACCAGCGCGGTCAGTGCTGCGTAGGCCAGCCGCTGCTGCTGCGCGGCGACCGTGAAGGCCGCCCCCAAAGCCAATTCGCCGGCGAACCACAGGCCCAGCACGGGCACGCCGTCCAGCACCGCGAGCGCCCCGAGATAGAGCAGTGAACCGATGCCTTTCTCGGGCGGGACGTTGACCGCAAGGCGCGCTTTGAGGTGCGCGAGCCCGGCACGGAGGACGAGTTCGAGAGCCAGGGCGGCCGCCAGGACAGCCAGCAGGATCGAGAAGAAAGCGCCGGTGCTCCGCCCAGCGGTCGCGCTCTCGTCCAGTGCGTGCGGCAGATCGGCGAGCGAATCGATCAACTGTGGTGTGCCGGCGAGCGCTTGCCGCAGCTGCTGCCCGAACACGCCGATCCGGTCGGGCTGGTCGTCGGGGCCAGGCGTTCCTGCGCTGGCGGCCTTCTCGGGCGCTGCCTTGGCCGGCGTGCCCTGTGCCTTGAGCTCCTCCGCCACCGCTTTCTTGACCGCCTCGACCAAGGCGTCGAACTGTTCCTTGGGAAGGGGCTGCGGCGCCGGCGACGTTTGGGCAGCCACCCCGGCCGCCAGCCCGAACCAGAGGGCAAGTGCCACTACCGTTGCGCGTATCGCTGCCACATGCTCCCCCATTGGGACAAGCCAAGAAGGGAGTCACTCTATCAAATCTCTGGCCGGGTCATTTCGCAGCAACTGCAAAGAACGCCGCAACATTGTGGCGACGCTGCTCGCGACGCTATACTCGGGAAAAGGGGGAGACATCGCATGAAGGCAATCGCTCGCAGACCGTTTCTGTTCTTCGCCGCGGCCGCGCCCATGGCGTTCGCGGCACGGACCTGGGCTCAGGACGCCCTGCCGGACGCCCGTTTCGTGGGTTTTGCGCAAGCCATCAACGATTTCGAGATCGCTTCGGGCAACCTCGCGCTGGCGCGGTCGACGAACGAGAATATCCGCGGCTATGCCTCGCGGTCGATCGCCGAGGCCAACACCGCCAGCCAGTCCCTCACCCGGGCGCGCTCGGAAGCCGGCGTGTCCTATGCGCCCGATGGCGCCACGCGGCAACGGACGGACGGTTTCATGGCGCAGCTCAACACCCTGCAGGGGCCGGCGTTCGACACGGCCTACGCCAATGCCCAGCTCAACATCATGACGGCGGCGGAAGCGCAATACGGTGCCTACTCGCAGAGCGGGGGCAGTGGCCCGCTGCGGCGCTATGCCCAGGTCACCTTCCCCAAGATGCAGGCGCAGCTGGAATACGCCAAGCGCATCGCGGGCGGTCGTTGAGGGGCAGCCGCTGATCGGCGCTCCGGCAACGCGCTAGCGGTGCCCGCGGGTCGCCTGGATCGAGGGCGAGGCCAGCGGGCCTGACGCCGTGACGATCAGGTAGGGCGTCGACGGCTCCTCGGCGAGCACGAAGGTGACGGTGGTGCTGGTCGTGGCGTTCACCAGATTGGTGCGGGTGACAATCCGGCCGGTGGCGCGATCGCCCTGCAAGACCAGGTTCTTGTCGGTCAGCACGCCGCCTGCGATCTCGATGTCGCCGGACAGTGCATTGTCGTGGTTGACGAAGCGGTTCAGCACCAGCGAGATCGCGTTGGGAACATTGCCGGCGCCGCCCTTGTCGCCGAAAAGGCTCATGATGTTGCCCACCGTCGCGTCGAGGACACTGCCGACGGCGCCTGTCGCGGCCGAGCCCAGCGTCTGCAGGAACTTGTCGGCACGCGCCTGGATGTGACCGCTCACGCGGGCGCGGCCCGCCATCGAGGCCCGGATCTCGGCAATCGTCGTCCCGGCGCCCCGCAATGCCAGTTCCTTCGCGGTCACGCTGCCGTCGACGGTGATCCTGACGACGCTGCCGACCTCGTTGCTGCCCGAGCTGCTCCGCAGCATATCGCCGACCTTGAGGCCGTTTGCCTCGCCTTTGAGGTCGAAGGACAGTGAAGGCTGGCTGCCGTCGATCGTCCCCGCAAGGTCGATCGTTCCGCCATAGAAGCTGCCCTTGAAGCGAGAGACATCGAGCACGCCGTCCTTCAGGGTCGCGGCGATCTCGGTGCCGGCGGGGCTTGTCGTGGAGACTTTCAAGGTGCCGTCGAGGCTGCGCAACGGTGTGCCGATCGGCTGCGCCTCGAGGGCGGCCATGTCACGCGGTGGCCGTGGCACGGTCCGGCCGGCGCCGAGCCTGCCGAGATCGAGCGCATTCGTCTTGAGATCGACGGCAACGACCGGCTTGGCTCCGGTGAGGTCGGCGTCGATCGAGGTGTCGATCGTCTGGTCGTTGACGACGATCTTGCCCGCGTAGGAGGCCGACTTGACCGTGCCCTGTGCCGTTCGGGGCAAGGCGATCGCGCCGTTTGCCGATACGGTCCATCCCATGGCGTTCAGCACGACGTCGCGCAAGGTGAAGCGCTCGCGGTTGCCGGCAATGCCACCGCGCATGCTGAGCGCGCCCATGCCGGCCGGCACGCTGCCCGCGAGCTTCAGCACACGGTCGATGTCGGGGGCCTGCACATCGAAGGCGACGTCGGCCTGCGGCAGAGGCCTCCAATAGCCGGCGACCGCGCCGCGGAGCGCAAACCGTGCCCCCGCCAGGTCCGCCGCCCTGGCCTCGTTCAGGGCGAGCGTGCCGGCCCGGCGTTCGAGGTCGATATCGACGCCCGCGATCGTGTCGCCGCGGTAGGCGATCCTGCCGACCTTGAGCTTCAATCCGATCGACGGCCCCAGAAGAGCCAGGACCGGCGGGCCAGAAGCGGCCGGCGTGGCCGGAGGGGCGACGCTCCGGTCGGTCGGCGGCAGGTAGGCGTCGAGGTCGAGCGTGTCGAGGCCGATATGCGTCACGATCGATACTGGCGGCGCGACGCTCACTACGATACCGCCGGTCGCCTTCATGTCGTCGAGCGCGAAGACGGCATCGTTCACCTCGACGGTGCCGCCGCGCGAGCCCATGCGCCCAGTGACGTTCAATCGGGTGAGCCTGTTCTCCGGCACCGACGAGAGGTCGACCGCGAGCCAGGCCAGGGTCTCGCGCAGCTTCGGTCCAACCAGGCTGAAGTCCCCGGACACGGTGGGGTGTGCTGAATTTCCCGAGAAGACGGACTGAGCCTGAAGGGTGAGATCGCCCGGCAAGGTGGCGGCCAGTTTCGGGACCGCAACAAGACCGTTGCGCGCGTCGAGCTGCAGCGCCACATGGCGCACAGGTTTCTTGTTGTAGATCACTTCGCCGACATCGACCGCGAGCCGGGCCCTCAGCGCCGTCAGCCAACCCGGCGCGGATGGGCGCGCAGAGGCGGCGGCAGCAGAGGCTGTCGGAATCGCAGGCGTGGGCCCTGGCGCCGGCGGTGCTGTCAGCTCGTCCGGAAGCGCGATCGCCGCCAGCCAGCGGTCGAGATCGAAGCGGGAGGCCGTGAAGCTGGCGTCGATGGCGATGGTGGCCGCGCGGGTTAGGGCGAACGAGCCCGACCCGCTATCCTCGCCCAGGACCAGCTTGAAGTCCTTGGCCGTCACCGATGTCGGAGAGAGATCTACCGGACCGTCGAACCTGACCTTGCCGGCAAGCAAAGGCGGCAGGCGAGGTTGTGGCTGGCCGGCGATCCTGGCCAGCGTCTCGGCAAAAGCCACCAGGTTGTCGGCTGAGGCCGATGCCTTGCCCGACAGCCGTGCCGCGGGGCTAAGCTCGCTCGCGGAACCGTTGAACGACAGCCTGCCACCACCGGTTTCCAGCGTACCGTCGACGGTGTGACCGGCCGCCGTCTTGGCCCCCACCGCCAGATCGCCCTTCACGGCCGCACCGTCGATGGTTGCGCCGCCGGTCAGTGAATACGGTCCGTCGATCGAGCCGGCCTTGGCGCTGAAATTGGCGTTTTCGGCCCTCACCGACAGGCCGGTCTTGGAATCGCTGAAGCTCAAGGTGCCGTTCTCGACGACGACCCGACCGACCATAGACTTGGCTTCTGGGACAGAGGGGGCGACCGCCCAGTTCGGCTTGCCCTGGGCGTCGATCTCCAGCGCGATCCTGGGCCCGACCAGCACGACCTCGGCGATCTCGACCTCGCCGATCAGAAGGGCCAGCAGCGAGGGCTTCACCATGACCGACTTTGCCTCGAGCATGTCGGCGGTCTTCGAGCCCGGCATGTTGGGGATTTTCACACTGTCGAGCTCGACGCGGGGCGTCGGCAGCAGCGACAGGCGGATCGGACCGTCGAGGATGACGTCCCGCCCGGTCGCGCGCTTGGCCTGCGCCACGATCTCGGGCTTGTAGGCATTGAGGTCGATGAGCCGAGGCAGCACGAGCAGGGCGGCGATCACCAGGCCGACGAGGCCGGCAGCGCTGATGAGAAGCCTCTTGCGATTTCCCTGTGCCATGGAACGTTCCGTTGCCTCTGCCACCGCGATACCGGCGCATCCGCGATGGCAGGAGACCGAGTTGAGCCGATCTAGTCGGGCTTGAACAGCTTCAGAGTGGCCCGAACGGTCCCGCTTTCGATATCCCGCACGTTCACCATCGGATAGCCGACCGGTGCGTCGGCACTGGCGAGCCAGGCGTCGACGATCATGTCGCGCACGGCCGCTGCACCAGCGGCAAGTCTCTCCTCGGTAAAGGCGATGCCGCGCGGCTCGCCACGGCGGAGGCCGCCGTCCTTCTCGAGAGCATAGAGCGGTTCGACCTGGGCGAGGGTGGCCAGCAACAAGGCCTTCGTACGGTCTTCGATCGAACAGTCGCAGGCGCGATAGGGCCCGACCTTCACGGCGACGGCGGACCGCGCGAGGTTGTCCCTCACGAACTCGCCTTCGAAATAGGCATCGAAATCCTTGGTCGTGTAGCCGTTGGGATTCGGATAAGCCCCCCAGCCTTCGTAATGCACGGAAACGTGCAGGGGTTGCGACGCGTCGGCCGCATAGTGGCTCCACACGCCGATGTCCCGAAGGATGAGCCTCTCCCGCAGCTCGCGATCAGCCTCGAACCACGCCTGCTCCTCGGCCGACGCCGCGGTCTCCGCGCCTTTTCGGGTGGCCCGCCAAAGGGCGAAGTCCTTGCGAAGCTGCTGCCAACCGTCGACGATCGCGTAGGGAAGGTAGCCTGCCTGATATTGGGTGAAGCCCTTGGCCCGCAGGAGCGTGTCGTACTGTTCGCGTGTCTCCGGCAGATCGGCAAGCGGCAGGACGCCAACGACAGAGCCGTCATCCGCCAGGGAGATCCAATGCCCCGGATCGCGTTCGGCATCATGCGTGCGGCCGGCGCCTTTCGAGCGGTCGAGTTCGCGCCCCAGGACGGCGACATCGGCGACGGACGCCGGCGTGCGGACGAAGGCGGGAACGGACTCCGGCAGTTTCTCGATCGCTATGCCGCTGATCCATTCATGGCCGGTGGCGCCCCAGCCCCAGCAGGGCGGCGGCCCGGCCACCAGGCCGACCCACAGGGCTGCCGGCCATCCAACGCTGCGATACATCCAGCCTCCCCCGCGGCCACGCCGATCTTGAACACGATCGCACTATCCCAGCCTGGCCTTCTTATCGTCGACTGCAATCTGTCGTGCCGATCACGTGGCCAGTCACGTGTTCTCCTATCGGTGTTTGCGCCGCTCGGCGGGGTTCGGATGGCTGACCACGACCACCTTGTGCGTGTTGACCAGGTCTGCTGCGGCCCGCTTGTGAGCCGTTTCGATCGTGTCGGCGAGGTCGGGGATCAGTTTTGCGGAGAGATAGCCGCGCCACGTGGTGCGCATCAGGTACAACGCCCGGCGCAGTTGTTCGACATTGGTAAGCGCTTCTCGTGGGTCATCGAGCATTGGGGTCTCAGCAGGGCATTCCGGGCCACCAATTGTGACCGGTCGGGACGACCTCTGCCGGTGGCCTCTTTGTGGCGGACCGGTGTGACGGGGCTCACCCACGAACATTGGTATTGGCAATCGCATGACGAGCCGCGCAGCGGCTCGTGATCCTGCGCTGCTGCATCATGATCTGGAGTCGCTAAGGATGCGGGAACGACGGCCATGTAAAACTTGTGTGCCATCGACGGCCCGTGTCGCTGGTTAAGGTATGCAAAGTGGCGTGTTTAGCGCCTCGTCGTCGGCACGTACTATCGGCAAGGAACAGCTTTGAAAGCGCCTGGAATGGCGCTTTTTCGGAGGTGCACGCTTCATAGTCACGAAATGGCGGCGCTAAGCGATTCTGTTTTTTTGCCTTCTCTCCATGAGGTCCGACATGGCCACGCTTGCAGGAACCTTCGCCAGTAAGGTCGGGGGAACGACCGGTGATGATGAAATCGAGGGCAGCGCCGGCGACGATTTGATTGTCGCACGGGCAGGCGACGACATCGTCAAGGGCGGCCGGGGTGACGACACCATATATGGCGGCCGCGGCGACGACGAGATCTACGGTGGTTCCGGTGACGACGTGATCAGAGCGGGCGCCGGCGACGACATCGTCGACGGCGGTACAGGCGACGATAGCATCAGCGGCGGCGCGGGGAACGACGTGCTGACCGGAGGCGCCGGTGACGATGAGATCAGGGCGGGTGCCGGTGACGACGTCGTTGACGGCGGTACAGGCGACGATGTCATCAGCGGCGGCGCCGGGAACGATGTGCTGTCCGGAGGCGCGGGCGACGACCGGATCAGCGGTGGCGCTGGCGATGACGTGATTTACGGCGGCTCTGGAGATGACGTGATCAAGGGAGGGGCCGGCGACGACGTGATCGACGCGGGCGCCGGCGATGACGAGGTATGGGGAGGCCCGGGTAACGACGTTATCGACGGTGGTGCGGGCAACGACGTCCTGCGCGGCGGCAGCGGCAACAATATCTTCCGGTTTGGCGCCGGATCGGGCAACGATCGTATCCTCGACTTCGACAAGACCAAGGATCGCCTGGATCTGACGGCTTTCCACGACTACCAACTGTCGCAGGTCGGCGGTGACGCGGTTGTCACCTACGCTGGCGGGCAGATCAGGCTGGCGGGGGTGTCGACGGAAGGGCTGGCCGATGCCATCGACATCGCCTGCGTCGTGCGTGGCACGTTGATCCGCACGCCGGCGGGCGAGGTGCCGGTCGAGACGCTGTCGATCGGCGACACGGTCGTCACCGCTGAAGGCCTGTCCAGGCCGGTGAAATGGATCGGCAAGCGCGGCTATGCGAAGGCCTTCATCCGGCGCAATCCGAACATCGCGCCCATCCTGTTCAGCCGAGGCGTGCTGGGCGAGGGCGCTCCGGCGTCCGACCTCGCGGTTTCGCCCGAGCATGGGATCTATGTCGACGGCGCCCTGGTTCCGGCAAAGTTGCTGGTGAATGGCGACACCATTCGCCCTGTCCTGGACGTGGAAAGCGTCGAATATTTCCATGTCGAGCTGGAGACGCCGGACGTGCTGTGGACGAACGGCGCGCGCACCGAGAGCTATGTGAACCACGGCAACCGCCGAATGTTCGCCAACTGGGCGGAGTATGTCGCGCGCTATGGCGGTGAAGACGAAGCGCCTCGCGGCGCCGATGGCGAATACGTCCGCCGGCATCAGGTGGTCTATGGCGGTGAAGCCCTGCAGGCGATCCGGGAAAAGCAGGCCGGCACGCCGACAGTTACCAGCGCTGCGTGACGCGCCGTCGCCAGGCCGAAGCCCGCGAAGGGGCAGCAGGCCAGGCGGGACAGTAGATCAAACCGCGTAGGAGAGTGCGTCGATGGCCAAATCGAAGACGGCGAGCCGGCCCAAGGCCGTTGCACCGGACTGGAATGGAGGTTTGGAGCGGGCCCGCGCCGCACTCTACAAGAAGTACTACACCTGGATCACGGGCCATGACGGAGCGTTTCTCTACGAGAAGATCATCCAGCAGCTCTACACGGCAATCCTCGAGCCGGGCGACACCTGCATCGATGTCGGGGCGAACAAGGGATTTCACACCTTTCCCATGGCATCGCTCGTGGGAAGTACCGGCAAGGTCTATGCGTTCGAGCCGATCAGCGATCTCAGGGCCAATCTGGTCGAGCGCGCCCGCCAGGAAAACGTCGAGCAGATCGAATTCATCCTCGCGGCGCTCGGCTCGAAGTCCGGTGAGGTCGAATTCTTCGCCATCAAGAACTACACGCCGTTGAGCGGCCTCAAATTGCGCTCGCCGCCGGCCGATGCCGTTGTCGAGCGGATCAAGGTCCCGTTGATGCGCCTGGACGAGCGCATCGCACGCGATGCAAGGGTGCGCTTTATCAAGATCGACGTCGAGGGCGGCGAGCTCGACGTGATCAAGGGCGGCCTGGAGCTGATCAAGCGATCGCGCCCGATCATCGCCTTCGAGGACGGCCGCGACAAGGCGGCCGAGAGCTACGGCTATTCGCTCGACGACTATTTTCGCGTCTTTTCGCAAGCCGATCTGGTTCCCATCGATATCCTCGGCGCGCGAATCACCAAGGCCAACTGGACGGACAAGCGGGCCTACTACACGATTCTCTGCCCGCGCGAGAGCCTGGAGGATGTCAGCGAAATCTTGCGGCTGAGCGTCGCGGAAAAAGTCATCGGTGCAGCCGAGTCGATTCGTGTGGCACGGGAGCGCGCCGCGGCGGCGGCTGCCTAGCCGTAAGCGCGTTGCCTGCCGGTGGCGAAGGCGCTCGCGTCAGACTTTGCGCGGGCGCCTGCCGGAAAACGCCGAGAGCCAATCGTTGAGGCGGGCCGCTGCCGGCTCTAGTCCGTATTTCTGGCGCACGACGCGAGCCGCATTCGACCGGATGCCGGCAAGACCGCGCGGATCGCTCCTGACGTCCCGCATCTTGCGGGCCGCATCTTCCGGCGACGGTTCGGCCCACATGCTTCCATCCGAATAGACGTACTCGTCGGCGCGCACGCTGCGCAACGTGCAGGACACCGGAAAGCCGGTATCGGCATTCAGGAACGAGGCGCTTCCCGACCAGTCAGTGGCAATGACCGGCGTCCCGAGAAGCATCGCCTCGGCGATGATGCGGCCAAAACCCTCCGAGCGGTGCAGCGAGACATAGCAGTCGACCCCTTGCAGCAGACCGCAGACCTCGCTGCGCGTCAGCCCGCCATCGACCAGGGTGATGCGCTCGTCGTCGGCGACGTAGCGTTGCAGTTCGAGCAGAGCCCGGGGATTGGCGGGACCGTTGATGGTCTTGATCAGCAGACGCTCCGGTCCGCCGACAGGGAAGGCCATTCGGAAAGCGTCGATTGCCGCCAGCGGGTTCTTGCGTGCGATATACGAATTGAAATCGAACATGCAGAGGAAGATCACGTCCGAAGGCGACAGTCCCAGGCTTTCCCGGTCGAAGGGCGTAATGTCGGCGATGCCGACATGAGGCGGCATGTACAGCACGGGCTTCGCGGTCAGTCGTTGGTAGACGTCCATCAGGAACCGGCTCGAAGCCCAGATCTCGTCGACGAGATCGAACGCGAAGTGCCAACTGCGCGGCAGGTTGGAGAGTTCCCACGGCCAGTATCCGACATTGTAACGTCCCGCGAACAGGTTCTCGCCGTGGGCAAGCTTCAGACGCGCCGTCTCGAACGCCGGGAGGCAGAATACGTTGATGGGAAAGAGAGGTCTGTCGGTGAAACGCGCGTCGCGCCCGGATTGTGCCGTCGTGACGACCTCGGCCGGATAGCGGACGTTGAAGATCGCGTACGGTACCCCCGCGCCGTGAAGGACGTCCGACAGGGCTCGGGCGTCCTCACCGATTCCGGACACACCGTCGGCGGAGCCGATGACATTGATGCCCGGCCGTCCGGAAAGGTCCCATAGTGGGGGAGGGGTGTGCGGGGGAGAAGCCACGCCATCCGCCGGGTTGGCGGCAAGCCACGCCATGAGCGCCTGCTGCTCCAGGCCGGCCTGGCGAAATGCCGCCGGATGTTCCCCTGGACGCGAGAGGAATCGAAAATAATCCCAGCGGGACACTTTCGGCCCGTGTCGGATGAAGCGGGGATGGTCGTCTGCGAGGAAGCGGCGCTCGGCCGCAACGACAAACGGCGTCAAGTGCAGGTCGCGAACGGCGACAACATAATACCACGCATGGAATGCCTCGACGTCCTCGGCGCTCCAGAGCGGCGGCTGCCGGCGATACGCATGGACCTGGGCGGCTAGCCGCGTGACGAAGGGCGGCGCAGGTGTTGCCAGGAACGCGACATACTCGGGTGAAAAGAAGATCTGCTGACACTTGTGGCGCCCTTCGACGGCGAACCACAGGAGAAAGCGCGCCGCGATGTCCTCGTCGAGGGCGGGCGCGCCGGTATTGCCGGCGACCTGCAGCAGATAAGAAGCCCTCAGCGTGTCGTCTGCCATGAGAATGTCGAGGGCGCCGACGGACGCCTCGGGGCGTACTGTCCGGGATGGGACGGCATGTATCCCCGTCCTGCGTGGCCGCGTCATGGCGTGCCCGCCATCGCGCTAGTCTCCGACCGCAGAGGCGGCTGGCGAAGGTGCCCCGCGGGTTGAACGGCGACCGCCGGAGGGCAAGGCCCGCGTGCTCTTCTGCGGCGGCGCATTCACCGCTTTTGTCTCATGGGCACGGATCAGGCCGACCAGCGTATCGTAGCCGTTTGCGACCTCGGCCATGTAGCGCACATACAGCTCGCGCGAGGAGACAACGAGTTCTTCGCGAAGCGCGCCGGACGCCGTATAGGATTTCATCGCCTCGATCATGGCATCGATCGACTCGAGGCGGTGCAGCGGGTGTTCGACCCGCAGGCCTTCGAAGGCGTCGCGTGTGCCGATCACCGGCTTGCCGAAGGCGATCGCTTCGATCGTCTTGATCTTCAGTCCCGTGCCGCCGAGCATGGGATTGAGGACGCATTCGACGGCGTCATAGAAACTCTCGACTCGGTCGACGACGCCCAGGAGAAAGGGATGGGACTGCAGCAGCAGGCGTTGCCGCGTGATGGTTCCCGCCAGCAGCCACCGGGCGACGCGATCTCGAGCCAGGGCCGCGTCGACAGCGAGAACCGACCGGACATTCCAGGGATTGCCGCTGCCGAGATAGCCGAAGGTAAAGCTGGGATTGGGCTTCCAGGGCCTGGTCAGAAAAGCCGGCTCGACCGGATGGCCGACGGTCAGCACCTTGCCCGAATGGCGCCGGCGGATCTCTGCCGATTCGCTCTCCTGAATGCCGACGACGATGTCGGCGCGTGCGTAGCCTTTGCATTCCTCCGCCGTCGTCGTGAAGAACCAGCGGGGCTCGAGGCCCTGCTGTTCGGCGGTCAGGTGGCGGTTACCAAAGACATCATGGGTATCGATGATCTTCAGCGGGCCGTCGATCCCGACCAGCACCTTCGACATCCAGACATAGTTCACGATGATCGCCTGGTAGCGGTGTGTCGTGGTGAGCGTCTTGACCATGTCGCAAAGCTGATCGGCGCACCAGTCGTCTATGCCCCACGATCGGGCAAAGGCCGGTCGTTGCAGGGGTTGCGAGCGAACGAAATAGAAGCGATGCCAGAAGCCGATCATCACTTCGGCCTGTTCCTTCGATAGGCCCTCCATGCCGTAATAGAGGAAGTCGGCCTCTACGCCGCGCCGTTTCAGCTCCCCGCCGAAGGCCAGGATGCGCGCGGAGTTGCCCTGCACCGGCGGATGTGACGGGACAGGTGAAACGACGAGAACCTTGAGGGGGCTACTCATGACAGCATTTCGATCCTGTCGACGCACAAGCCGAGGAGACGGCGCCCGTCCGCATCCGGCACCATGTGAGGGCAGACGAGTGAAAGAACCGTCGTGTCGTCCGTCGGCGGCGGCGGCGGCAGATCGATGACGACCTTGCCGCTCAATTCGGACCACGGTTCGAACCTGTGCGACACGTGCCGGCCGTTGACGAGCACGCGCAGCCCCGAAAGGTTGCGGACATCCTCCGTCTTGATGACCGAGACGTGGAGCCTTCCCGCCGTCGGCAGGACGCCCGTGAGAAGGACGCGGAAATGGTTGGAGGGGCCGGTCCAAAGCCAGGAGTAGTCACCGTCGCTCTCGCTCCGATAGCCGCCGTCATGGATCAGCACCCCGGCCGCCAGCGTTGCATGCCACGACGCCTCGAAGGGCACCGCAAGCGCCAGCGTGGCGTCGGGGACAACCGATCGCCTGGCCGGCCGTGCGCGGGCCGACATCTCGCGGGCCAACGTCTCGCGAGACCGTTTTCGGCGGGCCGGCTTCAGATCCAACGCGTCGCAGACAGTGGAGAAGTCGGCGTCCGGAACGAACCACAGGAAGGTCTGGTCGATGTCGGTTGCGTTACACGCGATCGTTCTGTGCTCTTTCAGCGAGGAGGCCAAGGCTGCACTCAGCGTGCCTCGTCGATGGGCGGCGATCCCGACAACGAGCGACATGCCAGGCTCGATCAGATCGAGCACCGCGTCCGCCTGCTCGAGGGAGCCGGCGAGAACGACGGCCTTACGCGACCGATCGAGCGAGTCGGGCAATTCGGTCCAGAGCGATGAGGCTGGCCGGTCTGCCGCCGGCAGGTGAAGCTCGCGATGGCCACCGGATTGTCGGAAACGGCCGAGGAAATGCCGTTCCGTTGCCGGCGGCTCGCTGCAATAGGCGAAGATTGCTTCGCGTTCGAGGCCGGCGCTCATGCCTCGCGGCAGAGTGACGTCGACGACAGCGACTCTTCCAAGGGCAGTGCGAAGCGCCGCAAGCAAGGCCGATACGACGAGAGGTGGCGTGATCGGCTGTCGTGGGACGTTCGTTTCGGAGCGGGCGCGCTGCGATGACACGGTCACCATCCGTGTGCGTGTCCCAGGATCGAAAGGCCGATCCCGGCTCTGGTGTCGGAGGCAGGAGGAGCGGGGTGCCCTGGGCCGGCCGGTCGCGCGAGCAGGCGGACTGCTTCAATGGTCACGTGGGGACCAAAGGCGCCCTGAAGGAAGCCGGGACGGTCGAGGCTGTAGCGCGCCACGTCGTCTGCGGACTGGAACCAGAGGATGGCTTCGAAAGCGCCCTCGATGCCAGCGATCCTGCGGCGTAAATCGGTGGCTTGCAGGCTTCCCACGCCATCGATTTCCACCGTGCTGGGAGTAGAGGCCCGTGGCGGGGGCGCCTTACCGGTCGATTGCCGGGGCGTGCGGTTGGCACGCCGAGTCTTGGAGGCGTGCATGGAATCGATGAAGTCGGAGTATTGCTTCGCCACACCCTCCAGGGCCAGGGCGCTGAGCGCATAGGCGCGGGCTCGCTCGCCGAACATGGCCCGCAAGTCGCTGTCGCCGAGAAGCGCTTCCATGGCGCGGACAAGCGCAGGCACGGTGTCGAGAATGGGTATGTGGACGACCGCTTCGCGCGGGATTTCGGCATAGGCTGCCGTGTCGTTCACGATGCAGCATCGCCCCGCCGACAAAGCACGTGCCAGGGTCCCCGAGCTTTCGCCGACCGAAGGAAAGCGCAGATTGACGACCAGGTCCGCGGCCGTGATGTACGCGTCGAGATCGTCCTCCGTCACATATCCGGTGATGGTCGTCGCTTCGCGCAGCCGCGGTCGCTTGTCGATCGCCTGCTGCAAGTGGAATTCGGTCGGCCGCTCTTCGCCGGCATGGATCCAGCGCAGGGCGAGTCCACGCTCGAGCAGCGTATCCAGGGCCTCGATCAGCCAGTCGAAGCGCTTGGCCCGTGTGGCGAATCCCGACGTCAGGACGATCAGCTCATCTGCCGAAAGCCCGAGCTGCTTCCTGGCTTCCAACGGGGAGGTGACTTTCAAGCGCGGCGCGAAATGGGGGATGACGGTGGCCCTGGACATGGCCTTCGCGCCATAGATCGCGCGCAACTTGTTCAGTCCGAACTGCGAATGGACGATGACGCCATCGGCCAACGACAGCACCTCGCCGACCATGTCGAACAGCACGTAGTTGGATGCCGTCTTGAGGCGATGGTCCTTCCATTGTCTGCCGAACACCGTACCGAGCGCGGAATCCTGTGACTGCATCCCTGCGAGCAGCGGTTCGAGACGCGGTGTCGACAGTTCGTAGAGATAGAGAAGGCTGAGGTCGTGCAACGACACCAGGCCGCGATGGCGGCGCAGCGCCTCGAGCACGAAGACGTGGCCGCCATTGTTGCCGAGCTGGTGCAGGATGGGCGGGTCGTGATCGAGGTAGCGGAAGGCCTGCGCTTCGTCACGAACCTCGATGCCGGCCGGCGCCGTCGCCAGGACGTCGTCGCAATAGACGACACACGGCCGCAAATTGGCGAGTTCCCCCAGCAGGATGTAGGCGTAGTCGGCAATTCCGTTGCGTGCGGGCGGCAACGGCGTGAAGTTGCTCAAGTCCAGTCCCATGCGCCGGCTCACTGTCGTGACCTCCAGCGTTCATGTCTGCCGCGCGCCTTCTGCAGCAGCTCCGGCCGTGGCGGCACCGCGACGCGTCGGGCTTCGAGCACTTCAGTGAATCCTGAGGTCCTTGCGCATGAGCTCGCCCAGGGCACTGAGCCCTTGACGCGCCTGATTGCCGACGTCCTTTCGGGTCAAGTCGGGAATCTTCGTCACATACTTCGGCAACCGGTCGGGCAGCGTGTCATGCCGATGATGCGCGACCAGCTCGTCCCGCTCGATGAGCTTGTAGAAATTGCGGAACTTGTCGGTGGTGATCAGGGTGATGGCCGGTGTGCCGTACATGGTCGCCACGACACAACCGTGAAACTTCATGCTCGCGACCACCGCGCATTCACCGATCGCCCGCGTCAGATCGGCAATGGACTCCGACATGATGACCTCCACGTCGTGCAAGGCCGACTCCGCAACGGCTTCCCGATCCTCCTTGCCGATCATCCCCGTGGCCAGGACGATGTGGCGCAGGCGATAGCCGTAGGACTTGGCGCGCGCGCAGAGGGCGTGGATGTTCTTCCAATTGATCGAGCCGGGATTCTGCTTGCGCGAGATCAATCCGAAAATGGGCGTCCCATCGGCCCGCGCAACTTCCGGCAGATCGAGTGCGCAGACGATATCGGGCGTGACCTGAGGGTCGATCGCGGGGGCGAGCTTCGTCTTGATCCAGCTCCTGCTCTGCTCGTCGCGGACATGGATGTGCCGGACGTTCTCGTGCTGCAAGAAGCCCGCCAAACGCTCGACGACCTTGGCATCCTCGCCGCCCCATGTCGGCACACCGACGCCGTGGATATAGACCGGTTTCTCGAGATACTGCGGCTCGAAGTATTGATCGGACCAGTAGTTCGGGATCACAAGGTCGCCGCCACCGATCAGAATCGCATCGACCGATCGTACCTTTTCCTCCAGCGGCGTGCGGAAGTACGGACGGTTCAGCATGTCTTGAAAGAAGACGAACTCGAAGTCGCCTAGATGTTGTCGAAAGACATCCAGGAACAGTTCGTCGCCGTAGTTGCCGTAGTGGTAGTAGCCGACGACACCGAGTTTGGGCTTGGAGACCATCGGGAAACTCTACTCCGCCTTGATTGTCCGACTCGCTTCAGGCTGACAATCCGCTGGGATCGCGCATGCACATCGATGCATGAGCGCAAACCGCATATGAACATTCTTCGTCGCCGACTCGTCTGTCGCGAATGAAAAGTTGCGCGAGAGCGATGTCGAAGCACCACATGAGATCGTGCCGTGCGTTACCGAAAAATCCTTGGATGAACTTTAATGAAATGGATGCTGATAGCTCCAATTTTAACTGCATATCTCAAACTCCAATTGAGAGAAGGAGCTTGTTCGGCAACGAGTGTACGTTCGCGTCACGCGTTGAAATTGGTGGCGTAAATTTGAACAGGTGACAGCATGAAGCGCCCGCGTATTGGTCTGATTGGATATTACGGGTACGGAAACTACGGCGACGAACTGTTCCATGTGGTGTTCCGCAAGATCTTTCATGATTGCGATCTGGTTACGATGCAGGACAACCAGACGCGCCCCTACTACAACAAGGACCTCAAGGAGAAGATCGCGTCGATGGACTGCCTCCTGATCGGGGGCGGCGATCTCGTCATCGGAAGCTACTGGACCGACCAGTATTTCGAGGACCCCTTCCTGGCGAAGCCGATCTACATCCATGGCGTCGGCGTACCGACCTGGAGCCGCGAAGATCCGAAGATCGTGGAGCGGCTGGCCAAGTTCTTCCGGCACAAATCCGTTCGGCACATCAATGTCCGTGACCACGAGAGCCGGGCATGGATCGAGGAAAAGTTGGCGCCATCGGTGCCGGTGACGGTGACGAGCGACATGGTCTGCGCCCTGGATATCCCGAATCCGCCCAAGCGGCAGGGGCCGCCGGTTTTCGGTCTCATCACCCGGAAACAGATGCCGGGCGAGATTCATTGGAAGAACGTCACGGCGCTCTGCGACAAGGCCCGTTCGCTGGGCTACGAGGTCAAGAACATCATCCTGGGTACGGGAGGCGACCGGACCGACGATCTTGTCGGGCTGGCGGAGTTTCCGTATCCGCACATGCGGACCGTGCAGTCGGAAAACCTCGTTGAATTGACGCGTGAAATCGGCTCCTGCGACGTCATCGCGAGCATGAAGTTCCATGGCTGCGTCGTCTCGACGCTCTACGGCATACCGGCAATCACCACGATCACGACGGACAAGTTCCGGAACTTCTTCCAGGCCATCGAGCGGCCGGAACTGATTGCGCATCATACCCATACCAACCTTGCCGATCGCCTGGCGCCCTTCATGGCTCGGATCCCGAGGCTGACCCGCGATCACCTGCGCAGGAGTGCAATCGGTGGGCTCGCAGAATTGAGAAGGGCCATGCTCGATGAGTTCGCCTGACCGGCGTCGTCGGCCGAGGCGGCAAGCCATATCGTTGTCGTGAACCAGAGGTAGCCTGTCGGTGAGGGTTGGACGACCAAGAGCGGCCTCGTCGCATCTTCGGCAAGCAGTGCACGAGGCTTTTGTGACGGTCGCAGCCCCTGGCAAGGTTGTTGCAGGAGATCGGATCGTGGATATCGAGACGCTTTTGTCGCTGTACGCTCGGGGGGACCACGAGGGGGTCGTGGCTCGAGCCAAGGAGCTGACCGCAGCCGGGCGCTCCAATGAGCGGATGGAAAGGCTGACCGGGCTCGCTCTTGTTCGGCTCGGCAGGTATGCAGAAGCGATTCAGGCGATCGAACGGGCAGCGACACTGCAGCCGGCGAAGTCCATCGTCCGATCCTGGCTGCCGCGCGAGATGTTGCAGGCCCTCTTGTCGGCGGCGCCCACCTTCGCGTGGGTGCGGTATCAGCTCGCCCTTGTCGCCTTCGAGGAACGGGACTTCGACCGGACCGTGGCCCTCGCTGCAGCCCTTGCCGAGGACGAAAGCGCACCAGTTCCCGTCCGGACCGCGGCTCCGGAGCTGTTATGCGAAGTGGCGCGGTGCCGCCTGTATCGCGAGCATGCCCTCAAGGAGATCGGGCACTTGCTGGAGCGGTCAGAGAACCGGATGGCAAGGCCGGCGGCGGAGCTGTTCCGGGGGCTCATCGCCTTCGAGAGCGGCGCCCTGGACGACGCGGCCGATGCCTTCGCCGTCGTTGCCGCCGACAGTTCTGCAGACCTCACCAATCGTGTCACGGCCGCGCGAGGAGTTGCGAGCTTTCGAGCTCGCCTGGGCAATCGGCCTGCTGCGCGCGATCGCTTCTTCAGACAACGCAGCGAACTGTCGATGGACGTACCCGCGCAGCCGAAGCAGGACGACCGGGTTGTCATTCTCACGGCGGCAGACGGACGGCGTTTTTCACAGATCGCGCCGAGGTTCGTGGCATCGGCACTCGAGCGCGGCGGCGGGGCGCCGATCCACATTCATATCGTCGATCCGACGACGGAGAGCCGGACCGTCCTCGACGAGATCAGGCGGCAGATGCCACGGGCAACAATCGGGGCGTCGAGCGAGGTCGCAGGCCATGCTGCGCCCCGACCGTACGACGCCGCGGCCCGTTTCCTGGTCGCTCCCGAGGTGCTTGCCGCCTACGCGCTGCCGGTGATCACCGTCGATATCGAGACGACGATCGCCAAATCAGCGCTGGCGGGCCTCGACGATTTTGCCGGATGCGATGTCGGCCTGATGATCGGATCGCGCAGTCGACTGGCGTACCCATGGAACCGTATCTCCGCTTCGGTCGCGTACTTCTCGCCATTCGCCAGCAGTTTCGAGTTTCTCTTCGACGTCGGCACGTACTTCTGGGATGCCTATGATCCATCCGGCAAGATCGACGGCTGGCGCATCGAGCAGAATGCACTCCTCTATGCGCTGAACCGTGCCGAGTCGGCACGCGTTCGCGTCCGCGACCTGAGCTCGACGGCATTCGCCGGATTGATCGACGGCGAGAAGCCGACGGAAGGGAAAGCGAAAGGGCCGCAACGGCCGGCTGCCCGACGTCCTTCGGGAGACGCACAAGCCTCGCAAAGCCCTTCCTGATGCGCTGGACCGTGGTCCGGCGTCTGCTCGGGGCGTTCCTCACCCTGAGAAGCGGCCGGCAGGGCCGCGTCTCACCCTTCGAGACGGCCGCTGCACGACCTCCTCAGGATGAGGTCGTTACGAAGCTAACGCCGACGGCCCGGGGCCTTCCAGGCTACGTCGTCGCGGCTCTCGCGATCGTACCCTGGCATGTCTCGCCAGCGCACGCCGAGCCGCCTGCATGTCCCACCGAGGTCGTCAAATGCTGCGAGGTCGGCTCCGGCGCGACGCCAGAGGCGTCGTCGGCGCAGCTTCTCCATCTCGGGCTGCAGATCTGGCCCGAAGACGTGGTCGAGGCCGGCGACCGCCTGCGCGACCTTCAACCGGCGGCCGTGCGCTATTCCGGGGGGCCGAGCTGGCGGCGCGCGCCGCGTCTCGACCGCGACGCCGGCTATGAAACGGTGCAACGGTACGTCGCCGACGCCTTTGATCGCGAGGGCGAACGCTTTCAGAAGCAGGCGGCATCCCTCGATCGTTTCGTGCGGACATCGGGCGCGGAGGTGCACTTCGCGATCTGGGAGCCGCCGATGACGAATGACGAGCCGGAAGCGCCGAACAAGAGAACACTGCCCGAGGCGGCCGTCAGGGTCACGGCCTTGTTCTACGTCGCTGTGCTGGATGAACTGCGTCGCAGGGGCTATCCGATGGACGTCGCCGAGCTCTCGAACGAGCCGGACGGAGACTGGAATATCCGCATTCCGCCATCGCGGTATCTGGCGCTGGTCGCCGAAGTGCGGCGTCAGGCGGTGGCGCACGGCGTGTCCCTGCCGCGAATCGCAGGCCCCGCGGTCAGCAGCATTGCCGCGCTTCGCGCCTATCTGGCTGATCCACAGACCGGGCAGGGGCTGGTCCATGCCGTCGATACGGTGAGCGTTCACGCCTGGGACGATCGCAGCAATCGCAACACGCTGGAGGAGGCTCGCACTGCGCGGCTCCTGCTCGATCGGCTGGGCTACCGCAAGCCCGTCGCCGTAACGGAGTTTGCCATCACGTTCCTCGATCCGGCCGATCGGCAGCGAGGAACCGGCGCGCAACTACGTACGCCGGACGTCATCAGCAACACACCCGCCTACATGGCAAGAACCTTGGCGCTGGCCCTCGACCTCGCGGCCACCGGATATGGCCCGATTCTGTACTGGGAGTTCCGCGATCTGCCCTGGGGAAAATCGAGCTATGGCCTGTACGACCAGCGCGGCGGACGTCGGCCGTTGTTGGAGGCCTGGCAGCGACTGTCGCGCGCGGCTCGAGGGGCCGATCGCGTCACCGTGATCTCGCGCTCTCCTGTTTCGGTGTTCGGCTTGGCCCGAGATGGCAGGGAGTCGGGCCTGGTCATGGTGAACCCGACATCGCGGCCACTCGGCGTCATGTTCGACAAGGGCTTGGGCGAGCGCCTCTCCGCAGCGCCGGACGGCCTGCCGTCGGCACTTGCGGCATGTTCGGGGGCAACGCCCGGCACCAAATCTCTGGCGCCCCATGGTGCCGCCGTCCTGGAGCTCAGGTAGCGGCCCGGCCGCGGCGGAAATCGCCGCCCGATATCACTCCGCGTACACGAACACGATTTGCGAGACTGCGATCGAAAGCAGCCGCTGGTCGGTCGAACCTTCGAGGGTCGCGGGAGAGGCACTCACCAGGCTCTCGATGCGCAGCATGTCGAAGGAGATCGGCGCCTTGTCCTTCGGCACCTGGGCTCGGAGGGTCAGCGGCCCATCCGTTACCGGCCGTTCGCGCAGGACGTTGGCCGGTGCACCGTCGAAGAAGCATTTCAGCATCGGCACCTCGGCGCCGTAGACCCCGAACACGCCGATCTGCACCTCGAGCAGTTTCTTCTCCGGCGCCGGATTGAACACGATAGCCTCGCTCGCCATCCAGCGGTACTCCTCGCCGTCGTCGAGTTCGACGTCGTACCAGCCATGGGAGAAGGCGCTCGAGCGGAGCGGCACGTTGCGTTGATCCGTTGTGCTGATGCGGTCATGCGACTGCTCGCCCAGCACCTTGGCACCCGACTTCACGAGATCGAGAAACATCTGCATTTTCTTCTTCTTGTCGGCGCTCAGTGCCGACGCTTGCGGCACGTCCCGAACGGGCGTGGCGGCAATGCGGTCGAAGAGCAGGGACGCAGAATACTCGATGAAAGCGTCGATGCGATCCTCGAGCAATCCGATCCGCGCCGTGATTTCGTTGTCGAGCGCCTGGATCTGGTAGCCGGTCGCCTGTTGGTTCTGATCCAGGCGGCTCTCGAGTTGGATGATCCGCCTCAGGGCGTCGTCGGGATCGGCGCGACGGTAGGTGATCGATGAGAGCGGGCCGTCCTTGCCCACGACATAGATGTCGACCGACAGGCCGTTCTCGGCAAGATCCTGGGCTTCGAGGCGAACGGAAAACTGGAACGAGGCGCCGCCGTCGTCGAGCAGACGATGGTGGTCGACAATGACGCCCCGTGGCACCACGCCGTTGATCCGAGCGAACATTTCGGGCTGCAGCAGTCCGTTCACCCGGTTTACGGCAACACCGCGAACGACGCCGTACTCGATCGCCAGGCTCTCGATTTTCACGTCACCGAGGCCGACAAGGGCGATCGCGTCTTCCCTGGTCTTCAGCGTGAGCGGGCTGACGACCTCGCTGCCGTCCTGCAGGCGGGCGAACCGGATTTCTCCCGGCAGGTCGATATAGGGCAGGTACTGGATGGGGTATTCGATGACTTCGCCGGCGTGAAAGACACCGCTGATATAGTTCTCACCGACCTTTATGCCGTTGATATAGGCAACGACCACATCGTCCAGCTCCGCGTCCCCGACGCAGGTCATTCGGATCGTCTGGAAGGCGATTCCCACCGACCGGATGGGGGTGGCAGTTTCCGCTGTCATGGCCGCTAGCGCTCCCGCATGCTCTTGTCGAAGCGTTCGTAAATCGGTGTCAGCAAGTAGCTCATCACGCTGCGTGGCTCCGTCGGAATGACGACGTCTGCCGGAATGCCCGCCGTCAGACGGTTGGCGAATACGGCGGGAATCGAGGACCGATCTACAGTGACCTCTGCCGCGAAGTAGGGCTCGCGGCTGGCGTCCTCGATCAGTCGGTCCCGTGACACGCTGCGCAGCGATCCGGTGATGATGTCGGCACCGAAGTAACGGAATGACGGAAAGCGGATCTCTGCGGGCATGCCCGGAGTGACGCGATCGACGTCGAGGGGCGAGATTTTTGCCTGGATGACGAGCGTGTCGGTGGTGGGCACGATGTCGAGAACGGGATCGCCGGGCCTGATGACGCCGCCAACGGTGAAAATGCGCATCTGCTGCACGGTGCCGGCAATCGGTGCCTTGAGTTCGTAGCGACGTTGAGCATCCTCGGCGACGACAAGCTGCTGGCGGGCGTCGCTCAGCTGGCGCCGCACGTCCAGCAGCTGCGTGGAAGACTCCTGCCGATAGTCGGAGAGGACCTGCTTTCGTTTCAGCTCAGCCTCGGTCAGGCGTTCGTTCAGCTTCTTGGCCTGCAGCTCGCCGCTGGCAATGACCCCTTCGAGGCGCAGCTTCTCCCGCTCCAGCGGCATGACCCGCGACACAGCGACGAGCTTCTGCTGCAACAGTCCTCGCAACGGCACGAGCTCGCCCACGACGTTGTCGTAGGTCGCCCGGGCGGTGGCGAGATCGCTGGTGTTCTGCTCCGCTTCCTTGCGAGCCTGTTCGATCTGGGCATCGGCGACACTCAGATTGCCCAGCAGGGCGGCACGGCGTACCTCGAACACTTGCTTCTGGTCGGTAATGACGGCCGCGACGGTGGGATCTGCCGACCGCCGGACGACTTCCGCTGGAAACGACAGCACGGAGCCGACATCGCGTTCCACGAGCAGTCTGGTCTCCTGTGCCTGGAGGGCGGCCACCTGACTGCGGTAGGCTTCGCTTTGCGCATCGACGCGTGTCGGGTCCAGCCGGAGCAGGACTTGCCCCTCGGCGACGACATCGCCGTCGCGCACGAGGATTTCCCGTACGATGCCGCCCTCCAGATGCTGCACCGTCTTTCGGTAGGACTCGACGGCCACAACTCCAGAGCTGACGGCGGCACCGTCGAGCCGAGCCAGGCTTGCCCAGCCGACGAATACGCCGAACCCGAGGATGACGATCGCGCGGCCGACGCGCGCCACGCGCTGCCAATCGGCCGGAGGCAAAGGGGCCAGCCCGGTCGGGGTTGTCTCGGTTCGTTGGGCTGCCGTCATCGGCTGGTCCACATGCTGAGGCCCGCCTCTATGTTCCGGCGCCCGAACGGACGACGGCGAGCCTTTGCGCGCGATTGTTGCTGAGGCGCGCGACGATCTGGTCGCGCTCGCCGAGTGCATGCACGGTGCCGGAATGCATGACCAGCACGTCGTCGCAGTGGCTGATCATGGTCATGCGATGCGTGACGATGATGACGATGGCGCCGCGCTCGCGCATCTTTGCCATCGTCCTGGCGAGGCTCTCCTCGCCGATGGCGTCGAGGTTGGAGTTCGGCTCGTCGAGAACGAGCAAGCAGGGATCGCCATAGACAGCGCGCGCCAGGGCGATGCGCTGCCGCTGCCCTCCGGAAAGGACATGGCCGTCGGGGCCGAGCTTGGTGTTCAGGCCGTCGGGCAAGCCGCGAATGATATCCTGAACGCCTGCAAGCTCGATGGCTTCCAGAACGGCATCGTCATCGCCGTCCTGGAAGCGGCCGATGTTTTCCGCGACGGTTCCCGCCAGCAGCTCGACATCCTGCGGGACGTAGCCCACCCAGCGGCCGAGCTCGTCCTGGTCCCAATGAGCTATGTCATGCCCATCCAGAGCCACGGCGCCGCGCTGGGGCCGCCAGATCCCGACCAGAAGCCTTGCCAGCGACGACTTGCCGGCACCGCTGGCGCCGACAACACCGAGAATCCGGCCGCGTTCGGCGGTGAGGGAGACATCGTTCAGGATCGTCGACGTGCGACCCGGCGCCACGACGGTGGCCCGCGACACCACGAGGGGGCCGGCAGGCCGCGGCAGGGCGAAGCGCTCCTTGTCGTGGGTGCCGGCATCCTGCAGCAGCGTCTCCAGTCGGCCGGCCGAGAGGCGAACCGACCAGAAGGTCCTCCAGCCGGAAACGACCGCGTCGACCGGCTGGATGGCGCGCGACGAGAGCACGGATGCTGCGAAGATGATGCCGCCGCCCGTCTGCTGCTCGAGAAAGAGCAGGATGCCGACCGTCATCATGATGGGGCCTTGGGCGTGGCGGATGAAACGCAGGACTTCTCCGATCAATCCCGTTCGCGACCATGCCGCCGATTGCCAGCCGAGCATTTCCGACTGCCGATCGTGCCAGCGCGACGCCATCGAAGGCAGCATGCCCATCACCCGGATGGGCTCGGCATTGGCGATGATGGAACGGCCGAGATCGGTGGCGTGGGCAGCCGCCGTTTGGGCGCGCCGTACCGGATCGCGCACCAGCCGCTGGTGGATCAATGTCAGGCCGACAATGATCACGAGGAGGACGAGAAGGGTCGCTCCCAGAAGCGGATGAAACAGAAAGGCCACGCACACGAACAAAGGGGCGAAGCAGAGATCCATCAGCTGCACGAGCAGATTGCCGCCCACGAACTCCCTGACGACATTTATGTCCTGCAGCATTGCGTTGCGCGCCACGGAGCTGAACTTGTCGTGTCGCCGATTGATCGCCTCGAACAGCTTCTTGCCGATGGCGTTGTGCAACGAGACGGCCATGCGCTGCAACACGCGCAGTCGGACCGATTCAAGGGCCGTCCAAAGGGCCAGCAGGCCGATCGCGATCACGACGAGGAACAGCAACGTCGTTTCGTTGCGGCTGTGCATGACCCGCTCGTAGAGCTGGAGCATGAAAAGCGTCGGCGTGAGACTGGCAAGGCTGATCACGAAGCTGAACAGCAGGAGAGAAGCAAGCGCCGAGCGATAAGGCCGGAATTCAAGCCACAACAGATTGTTTGTCTGATCCAGCATTCAGGTTGTTCCAGCGGCCCCTATGTTGGATCTCGTGTCGGATTTCTTACGATCGGCCCGAACACGATCAGATAGCGCGATCATCGTACGACTGGCTTTACGGCCGCGACATTCCTTTATCCGCATATCACCACGAGAGTCCCGGCGGATGCCGACCGAAGGCGCGATGTCGGGAAGCCGACGGGCGCGTCGCGCTCCTCGGTGACTGCAGCAGTCGAATTGTTGGCGCGCGCATCGCGCGCGTCAGGCTCGTCCGTAGTGGTCCTCGAAGCGCACGATGTCGTCTTCGCCCAGATAGCTTCCGGACTGCACTTCGATCAGATGCAACAGTGTTTCGCCGGGGTTCTCCAGCCTGTGACGCATGCCGAGCGGGATGTAGGTCGACTGGTTTTCGTGGAGGTCGAACATATCGTTGCCGCGTGTCACGCGGGCTACACCGGACACCACCACCCAGTGCTCGGCACGCTTGTTATGCATCTGCAGGCTCAGCGCCCGGCCCGGCAACACCGAGATGTGCTTCACCTGGTGGCGATCGCCGGCACCGATCGTCTCGTAGTAGCCCCACGGGCGAAAGACCTTGAGGTGGGTTGCCGATTCGCTCCGGCCCCCTGCCTTAAGCCGGTCGACGATGCGCTTGACGTCCTGGCTGCGGTCACGCCGGGCCACCAACATGGCGTCGCCGGTCGCCACGATCACCAGGTCCTCGACCCCAAGGGTCGCGACCATCAATCCGCTGTCGGCGCGGACATAGCAGCCGCGCGTGTCCTCGGCTATGACGTCGCCGAGCACGACATTGCCGTCGATGTCGCGATGTGTCTCCGTCAGCAACGCTGTCCAGGAGCCGACATCGTTCCAGCCCATGTCGACAGGCACGATGGCGGCATGCTGTGTGCGCTCCATGACGGCATAGTCGACGGATTTTCCTGGTGAACGCGCGAAGGCGGCCGCGTCCAGGCGAGTGAAATCGCGGTCCTGGGTCGCGGTATGGAAGGCTGCGTTGCAGGCGTCGAAGATCTCCGGCTCGTAACGTCTCAGTTCATCGAGATAGACGTCGGCGCGCATCAGGAAGATGCCGCCGTTCCAGTAGTGATCACCTTGGTCGAGGAATTGTTGGGCACGAGCGGCGTCCGGCTTCTCGACGAAACGCGCGACGGCATGCGCTCCCGGCGCCTCCTCCAGCGCATGCCCGGCCTGTATGTAGCCGTAGCCGGTCTCGGGGCCGCTCGGCTTGACGCCAAAAGTGACGAGCTTGCCGCCCATTGCCGCGGGCAAGCCCGTCTCGACAGCGGTGCGGAAGGCATCGGGCCTGCGGATGGCATGGTCAGACGGCAGAACCAGGATCGGCTGTTGCCGATTTCCAGTGACGGACATCATGGCGCCGACGGCCACCGCGGGTGCCGTGTTGCGGGCGGCAGGTTCCAGCATGCTGGCCGCCGGTTCCACGCCGACCTGGCGCAGCTGTTCGGCCACCAGGAAGCGGTGCTCGGCATTGCACACGACAATGGGTGGCAGAAAACGGTCGGAGTCGGCAACGCGCGCAACCGTCTCCTGCAGCAATGACCGGTCGCTGGTCAGCGGTAGGAACTGCTTGGGATGGGCCTCGCGCGAGAGGGGCCACAGCCGGGTACCCGAGCCACCCGACAGGATGATCGGCTGAATCCGATCGTGTCGGCGTTCGGTCTGGGCAGGGCTAAGTCGCGTCTCCGTCGTCATCTTCGCCTCTTGAATGGTTAACGACGTGGATTTCGGGATGAGAGCGGCCTGTCCTGCTCGACTGCAAGTGCAGTGGGCGATGGCTCTCCTGCAAGCATGGTGCCACTCGTCATCTCAGTCAGGCCGATGTCGCCGTCAGAGCAGCCACCACTTCGCGGGTTCGCTGCTGCCAGGGACGTGACGTGATACCGAACGCCGATGCGAAGCGTGTGCTGTCCAGGCGCGAATTCGCGGGCCGGCGGGCACGAGTTGGATAATCGGCCGTGCGGATGGCGGCCAGCGTCGGACGCCGGTTCGTCGATTTGGCCTGCGCTGCCACGATCTCGCAGGCGAAGTCGTGCCATGTCGCATCGCCCGAACCTGCAAAATGATAGGTGCCCCAGGGTGCATTCCCGTCCGTGGCGCGTGTCGCGATCGCGAGAATCGCCTGGGCGAGATCGACGGTCGCTGTCGGATTGCCGCACTGATCGGCGACAACACCCCAGCTCTCCCTCCGGCGCGCGAGGTCGAGCATGGTCTTGAGAAAATTGCCGCCATGCACCCCGTAGACCCAGGCGGTGCGCAGGATGATGTGGCGCTCCAGACGCGTCCGAACGGCCTGTTCGCCGGCCTCCTTGGATCTTCCGTAGGCACCCGTGGGCCCAACGGGATCCGTCTCCACATACGGAGCGGCCTTGTTGCCGTCGAACACATAGTCCGTGGAAACATGAACCAGCGGCAAACCGCGCTCGCTGCAGAGATCGGCGAGGAGGGCGGGGCCCTCGCAGTTGCTGCTGAAAGCGTACTCGGGCTCGACCTCGGCCTGATCGACCTTGGTATAGGCAGCCGCGTTGATGATCACTGTTGGGTTGGTGAGCCGGACCACCGCTTCCACGGCCGGACGGTCGCAGATATCCGCCTGCTTCCGGGTCAGCAACGTCGCGGCCATACGCTCACCTGACATTGCGACGTCGAGTTCCCGGCCGAGCTGGCCACCTGCGCCGAACACCAGAACGTGCGGTTTTCGATGGCTCATCGCTTCACGCCGGAACGACGGACCGATGTTGCGCTCTCGTCCTGTCGGCCTTCTCCCAGAAGAACGGGCTGGAGAAATCAGCGAAGGCCGGCAGCGACGAGTCCTTGGGCGACAGCACGGCATCCCTCGTGACCAGCGGCCACTCGATCGCGATGTCCGGGTCCTGCCAGTGTATCCCTGCATCACATTGCGGCGCGTAGGATGCGTCTACTTTGTAGGCAACCACCGTGTTTGGCTCGAGAGTTGCAAAGCCATGCGCGAACCCCTTCGGAACATAGAGCTGCTGCGGCCTGCTCGCGGTCAGCATCGTTGCGCACCACCTTCCGTACTGTGGCGAACCGCATCTCAGGTCTACCGCGACATCGAACACCGAGCCGTGGAGCACTCTGACCAACTTGGCTTGGGCAAAGGGGGGAAGCTGGAAATGCAAACCCCGCACCGTTCCCCGACGCGCCGATAGGGACTGATTGTCCTGCACAAAATTCAGATCGATGCCGTGATGCCGGAAGGCGTCGCGTGACCATGTCTCCATGAAATGTCCGCGGGCATCGTCAAACCGCTTCGAATGAACAAGCAAAAGACCTTCGATCTCCAGTCGCTCGATTGCAAAATTCATAGCGGTACCCTTCCGTGTTCGGCCATCGAATGGCGTCGAATTAGGCATCGCTGCACTATTCGATTGCAGCTGGTTGCAGCTATCTCTTCGGGCTGTTCGAGATGCGCCATCGATCGGCGCAGGCCGTGGACGCCGTTGGCGCATGGCCGTTCCATCGACTCTATATGGCGACACTGCGTGACAACGATACTTCGCCAGGCGCGCGGCACCTCCAGGCATTGGACGAATGAGATGTGATCGGAGTGTTACGGGAGACGTGTTGCCGCCACCCTTTGCATGCTTCTTGAAAAATGCAGATAGTCTCCGACATCGCGACGACAGATGTTTCCATGAGCCTTCGATGCAAGTTAGTGCGAAGGATCGATGCGCTCTAGAAGCGTGTACGCATGTCTCGCTGCGAATCGAATCGAGTCGACTCAAATTGCGTCGTTCGCATATGCGCAATTGATCGCCCATCATTGTTGACTCCAACCCGTGCTGGAATCGACTATCGATGCATAGGAGGAGCGTACTTGCCTCAGCATCTTCGAAACGAACAAGGACGTTTGCGAACTCATAGAGTGACGCGGGGCTTGTTCATCTTGCGGTACGTTGCTTCGAATGCAGGCAACTCGACGACGAACCCGGCTGCCGCTCCCAGCATCAAGGTCTCGTCACATGACGCCAAGGATGTCGACTTGATCGCATGGCCGGGCGCGTCTTCGAATGAGTTGCTGGGCCCGGGCGATGGTTTGGTTCTTCGCGTATCCCGTGACACGACCATCGCGATCGAAGTCATCCCGTCTCGCGCCGGCGGAAGCGTCGACGCCGAGTTGCACCTGGAGCCGGTATCGCGTCTGGCTCATGGCGGATTCGGCCGGAGCAACAACGTCGCTCCTGCCGTCGGGCGCGGGGCGTCGCAGATCGAAGTCGACGGGATCGAAATCCTCGCGCACGTTTCTCGCCGCGGCGACGTGGTGATCCCTGCCGGCGAATGGATCTGCGGGCCTGAGTATCCGATGGCGATCGAGGGTATTGAGATTCGCTGGCCCAACCGGCCACGCGGACTGGAGATCACGACAAGCGTGTCGGTCAGCAAGAACGGCCTGCGCAACTTGCCGGTAGCGATGACGGGCGCGTTTGCCGGCACGCGTGGCCGGGCAACGCCACTGACCGGCATCGAGCTGTCGCTTGCCGGAGAACGCGCCGGGGATTTCATTTTGCGCTCGGATGCTCTGTTTCTGGGGTCGGCTGTACAGTCGAAGCGGGGACGATCCGTTTCAATGAGCGGCCCCTCCGGCCGCGAACCGTTGGTCGGCCTGCGCCTGTCGATCGACGGTGTGTCGAGAGGTGACGCCGCTCAAGCTGCTTCCGCTGCGCCGATCCAGGAACTGCCGAAGTCCCGGTCAAACTGGAGTGCTGGGGGGCGCGTACGAGTCTTTCGGGGGCTGAAGCAACGGGAGGGAACATCCCCAAATCCGATAAGGAACCGCGCATAGACGAGCCGATCGACCATCGACCCAAAGAGACTGAGCTCAAGCCGATGAGGATTTGTCATGGCAACATACGATCTGACTCATAGCCAAGTAAGCGACCTGGTGCAGGGCACCGGGCTTTTCTCCGACCCCGAATGGAGTCGCATCCTCAACACCATCGAGAAGACGGGCGTCTTCGCTCCCGGATCGACGTCGGGTGACAAGGCACATGTAGAGTCGCTGGTTTTTGGCGAGTCGCCTGGGCCGAACAGCGAGATCTTGTTCTACCACGGTACGCCGCAAGGCCCGGTGACGGACAACGGCGGCGCCGATGTGACGATCTTCGCGACCAACGAGGACGTGACCGCAAAGCTTCATGATGGCGGCGTCATCGTGACCGCGGGCGGCGACGACAACATCACGATCACGGGAAACAGCGACGACACCGTGTATACTGGTGCAGGCACCGATATGGTGTCGACGGGTGCCGGTGATGACACCGTCTATGCCGGCGCCGGCAACGACACGCTGGACGGCGGCGCCGGCAACGACCACCTCTCGGGGGAGGCCGGTGACGACTGGATCTCCGGCGGCGCCGGCAACGATATGATATCGGGCGGCGACGGCGACGACTGGCTTTCCGGCGGTGCCGGCGACGATACCATTTACGGTGGTTCCGGCAGCGATTCCATTGAGGGTGGCGCCGGCAGCGATCGCCTGTTCGGCCAATCCGGCGACGACACGATCGACGGCGGTGCCGGTGCCGACAGCATCGACGGCGGTGCTGGCGACGACTATCTCATCGGCGGTGCCGGTGCCGACACGCTTGTCGGCGGCATTGGCGACGACACCATGGAGGGTGGCTCCGGCGACGACGTGTTCAGGGCCGACGGTCCCGGCGCCGGTGAAGACAGCATGGATGGCGGCTCCGGTGCCGACCAGTTCTTCGTCGATGTCAGCGACGACACTGTGGTCGGCGGGTCGGGCTTCGACACGCTCCACATCACCAACTTCGCCAGCACCGATGCCAAGACGGCTACGACCGAAGGAGACGTCACGACCTGGACGTTCGACGACGGCAGCACGATCTCGTTCTCCGGCATCGAGAAGATCATCTTCCACGATCAAGAGTCGTGATACTGGCTTCGCCGGATCGACTGCTTCGGAGGGGCCAATCGGCCCCTCCTTTTTGCCAAGGCCGCACGACGGCAATCCGATGTGGCAATCCGATGTAATGATCTATTGGAAAGAGCTCTACGAGAGTCCCAGGCGCCTCACCTCCAAGTGGGGCCACCATCGTATTTTTGCGCCCGAATCCTACGAATTGGTCCGTACCCTCCAGCTGGTACCGATCGTTCACCCCGAGGCATTGCGCTTGGCGGCGTATTTTCCAATCGTTTGGCGCGTCCAGGATGACGGGGCCGTTCTTTGTGTCTTGCGATCGCTGGTTGCCGGCGGCCTCGGGCATCCCGTCAAACCCACACATGCGGCCGGCGGGCTGCCGCTTGCGTTGCGCGGATTTCCGGTCATTGCCGCCGCGCCGGCAGGTAGTGGCGAAGAGATCTGGATCGACGAGGTCGTGGCTGATCGTCCCACCGATGTCGGGGCGCCGATCCTGATGGAGGATGGGCGGCTCAGTCGCGGCGCCGTCCAAAGGATCCAGGCCGTCGGCAAGTTACGTCAAGCCATCGACACGACGCACCGCCTCACGGAGGCGCTGACACGCCATCGCCTGCTGGAGCCATGGCCGCTCGATTTCGAGCTGGCATCGGGAGGACGGAGAATCCGCTTCGACGATCTCATGGTCGTCAGGCCTCTGACCTCGCCGGACTCCGACTTGATCGAGCACCTTCGGGAGTTCGGCATCGAGGCCGCGACATTCATCGCGGCACATCGTATCTCGCTGTTTCGAATTTCCACCCTGCTGCAGGCGGCCCGTAGCGCGATGGCCACGGAAACAGCGTCGCCCCAACTGGAAGAGGCGACATGACATTGTCGCTGGTCGATCGTCCCCTTGGCTTCGAGGCGCTGCGCGACAGGCCGGGTGACGTTTGGCGCCGGTCGCGGCGGTTCACGTTCCTCGATCGCCTCGGCGTTGTTCCACTCTCCGACAGCGAGCTTCTCCAGACATCTCTGTATCTGCCCCTGGCGGTGCTGGAAAGCGCCGGCACCCACGAGGTGGTGGCCGTCGTTCACCCGGCCTTCCTGGCGCGGTCGCCGGTCCGCGCCGACGGACGGTGGGGGCAGGCCTATATGCCGATTGCGCTGCGATGCTTGCCGTTCAGAAAAGGAGGTCGGGCTGCGGATGGCATGGCAAAACTCGAGATCGCAGCCGATCTGGAAGTCGACGACGATTCGGTGGCCCTGCCGTTCACCGAGAATGGCCGCATGCAGCAGGACCTGGCGCGTGCGGTGTCGTTGCTCGACCGGCTCGAGAAAGGAAGGGCAAGGCTTGCCAGCGCAGCCGCGTCCCTGGTGGCAGCAGATCTTCTGGTGCCGCTTGTCTCCACCGATGCAGAGAACGTGCTGGCTGCCGATGTGAAGCTGCTGGTGGTCGATCCGCAGCGACTATGGAGGCTGACATCCCTGCGAACAATGGCCCTTGCGGCCGACAGCTTCCTGCCGCTCGATCTCGCCACCGCATTCGTCTTCTCGAACCGTCTGTGGGCGTCGAACCTGGTACCGGCCCGGTCAACGACGGGTGACGACACACAAACGCCAGCCGTGGATCCGACCTTGTTCGGCCAGCATGCACAGGCGACCTTCGCAATCGAGTTGAGGATCGATGACAGCTCTCTCTTCTCTTTCGACACGTTCGTCAAAGACGACAAGCCCTTCGTCGGTTCCGGCTGTTGACGCCCTGTTCGTCCACACCAACTTCCCAGGGCAGTTCAAGAGGATCGCCCAGCAGCTCGCGAAAGGTCCGGATATCCGGGTCCATGCGATCGGCTCGGGCACGGCGACGGCGATGCCCGGGGTCAACCTGGTCCGGTATTCAGTATCAAGCAGCGACATAGCGTCGAGCCACTCACTGGCCCGCCGCTTCGAAATCGAGTGCCGGCGGGCCGAGCAGGTCATCTACACGGCCAATCTGCTGAGGCTCAACCAAGTCGATCCGAAGCTGATTTTCGTTCACTCGGGCTGGGGTGAATCCATTCCCTTGCGCGAGCTGTTCCCACGAGCGCACATCGTGGTCTACCCCGAATATTTCTACCGGACGCGAGGCACCGATGTCGGATTTGATCCGGAGGCCGGTCAACTCGGCGTGGATGGTGCAGTTCGCGTGTCGCTGCGCAATGCGTCCACCTTGCTGGCACTTGCCGACGCCGATGTGGTGATCGCGCCGACGCACTGGCAAAAGAGCCTCTTCCCGCCGGAGTATCATTCCAAGATCCAGGTCATTCACGACGGAATCGACACCCAGCGCCTGGTTCCCGCCAAAGCGCAATTCGTCGATCGCCGAACGGGGTATGTCTTTCGAACGGGCGACGAAGTCGTCACTTACGTTGCACGCAATCTCGAGCCCTATCGCGGTTTTCACATCTTCATGCGAGCCTTGCCGGAGGTGCTGCGCGCTCGCCCCAACGCCCGAGTTCTGATCGCCGGTGGCGACGGTGTTTCCTATGGCGCGCCGGCGGATGGCTTCAATAGCTGGCGGGAGAAGCTGCTCGCGGAACTCGGCGGCCAGCTCGACCTCTCGCGGGTACATATGGTGGGGCACCTCGGCTACGACGATTACGTGGCTCTGCTGCGGGTTTCACGCGTTCATGTCTACCTGACCTATCCCTTCGTGCTGTCATGGTCGATCCTCGAGGCAATGTCGTTGGGCTGCGTTGTCGTCGGCTCGGATACCGGGCCGGTGAAGGAAGTGATCGAGGATGACGTGAATGGTCTTCTGACGCCGTTCTTCGACGGGGCGCAGCTCGCGAAGCAGGTCGTCCGTGTGCTGGCCAATCCTCGCAAGCATGCTCGCCTGGGTCGCGCGGCGCGCGCCCACGTTGTCCAGAACTACGATTTCGAGAGCCAGACGCTGCCGAATTACATGCAGATCATCCGGGCTGCAGAGGTACCGGCGTAGGACCGACGGCGCTTACTGTCATTGCCGCGCTTCTTTCGGCGGAAAGACGTCCCCACCACAGGAGCAGGGCGGAGACGACGATGGGAAGCGGCTCGTTCACCGAAAGAAGGAGATTGCCGCCGACCGTCTTGCATTGCTGCACCGCGTGATCGAAATACGCCACCGGCAGGCCAAGCGCCATGACTGCATCGACGCGCGTATCACTCATGCCCCATCGACGCGACGGAAAGAAAACGCCGCGCGTGGGTGTGTGGCCGGTCGCAGGCATCAGGCTTTCGCCCGACGGGCGTCCGAGAACAAAGACGTTGCCGAGCTCCATGGTCTTGAAGTCGTCGGACAACGCACCATCGACGATCACACCGGCCTCGGGATGGGCGTCCCGCAGCCGTGCAGCGAAGGCGTGGATCAACTCCGAGTCTTCGGCCGAAGAATCCGCGCCGACGATGAGCAGTCCGCTGCTCTCTTCGGATGACGACTGAACGGTGGCATTTCCGAGCGGTGCGTCGGGAAGCAAGTCGATCTTCGAAGCGAGGTCCGGCATCCGGGAAATTAAGGCACTCTGGAATCGCGGGGTGGTCGTCGAGATCCGGCGCGCTTTTGGAAGGATCGCGGCTATCACGGGCTTCCTGTCACCACGGATGTCGAAAATGCCGGTGTCCGCCAGCAGCACGTCATGGACCACGCTGATTTCGGCGATGGCTTGAACGAAACCCACTGGCAAGTTTCCGGGATCCGCGATGGCGACTTCGGCGACCTGCAGTCGCGAGAAGGCGTCAGCCAGCTCCTGCGGAGCGCGGTCCGGGCCATAGGCGAGGACCAGGTTCTGCGGATAGCCCCCCGCATGATCGCGTAAGTCGACGGTAACGCCGTCCGACGTGACGTCCAGTGTCGCTACAATGGTGTCGAGGCCCGAGCTTCGTTTTGCGTCGGCATGGCGGCCGATCAGGCGCGGATCGGACTCGCGCGCAGTGACCACCAAGGAAAAGCCTTTCTTCCTGGCGAGAAGCCATTTCCATTCCAGTCGGCTGGCCGGCTCCCGCAGTGGATCCCGACGCACGAATTCTGCCGATTGCCGGCGATAAGCTGGATAGAGATCGTCGATCCGCGACAGATTGCTCAGAACCAGCGCGCGCTTCTCGCTCTTGAACGACCGTGTGCCGGCATGGCCGACGAACACGCCGGTGGCGCACACATTGCGAAATCCCGCTTGCCTGGCGCGGAGGCAGAAATCGATATCTTCGCAGTACCCCCGCCCGAATTGCAGCGACAGGAAGCCGACGGCGTCGAGCACGGCGCGCTTCACATAGAGGCAGAACCCGATGCCGTTCGGAAGCTCCACGAAACCGACGCCTGCTGAAGTCTCTGCCGCCAACCGGTCCAGCGCGGCGAGGGCGTCTGCCTGCGGGAGCGGGTTTTCCCGGAAGCGGACTGGCAGGCTGGTATACTCGCCATTGTTCGACAGTGGCGTCACGGTCCCAATGTCGTCGTGCAGATAGGCGACCCGTGCCAGCCGGCCGCACAAATCCGGTGGTGGAACCGTGTCGGCGTTGAGGAGCACGGCATCCTCGTCGTCGGCCAGCATGGCAAGACCGCGGTTGACGCTGGCGGCAAAGCCTTGATTCACGTCGTTGCGCAGGAGCTCGATCTTGCCGTTACGCGCGAGCTCGTCCAGCAGCACTGCGATGCGCTGGTCCGGTGTGGCATCATCGACGGCAATGATGCGCCTCGCGACGTGACGTTCAGGATGCGCCAGGACGGCCTCGAGGCATTGTTTCGTCGATTCGAAGTCGTCATAGACGGGCACGATCACCGCGATCCGACGGGTTTCAACGGCTGCGGCTGCGGTCTGTGGCCGTTGGCTCCTCGGCGTCGGTGGCACGGCGTGCCGCCGCAGCCGCTCCGGCAGCAGCACGCTGGGGGCCGCGTCGCAGGCCACCTCGACCCACTCGGCGTCTCCCGGCCACGGCCAGGAGATGTCGGCCGCGTGCACGAGCGCGCTGGCGATGCGATGCCCGGGCTCCGGCTCGACGCGGTGTTCCACGCGACCATGGCTGCAGTCCAGATAGCACTTGAGCGTCGAGCCGCTTCGCCAAGCGAGCCAGCCTCGGATGTGCCGAGGTGCACTGTCGAGGCGGCCAGCGGCCGCCGCGCCCTGGCTCCACAGGACGCCAAGCGCATCCTGGATCTGGGCCGTCGTCCCGTCGCTGCGCAGAAGTCGGCGCGCCGCCGCCGTCCGCTCTGCCGGGTCCGGGCTCGACAGCATCAGACGATTCGCCATCGGATGCCGCGGGTCGATCGCCAGCGCGTTGCGAACGTCATCTCGCGCAAGCCCGCCGTTGTTCATCGCGGCCAGCGTAATCGCACGCAGCACGAGATCATCTGCGATCAGCCCGAAGCGCAGCCTCGTCAGGCGCTCGGCAAGTAACCAGCTCGCGATGCCATCACGACGTTGCAGAAGGTGCTTGGCTTGCGCGGCCAGATCGGCGGCATGCGTGACCGGCGCCAGCGACAACCCCGCCAGCGCGCGATGAACCGCCGAGACCGGTGAGGGCCGCGTCATGGATCGCGGATTTCGTGCGCCCCTCGTGACGGCACGCCTGGCAAGCGGCTTCCGATGTCAGCCTTCGTGATCAAACGCCACTCCGCACCGGGCCAGTTCGGCCAGGACCGCCGAAGGCGTCGCTTTCTCCATGAAGGCCACGGCCCACAGATCGAAATCCGTCGCCCGCTTTGTGTGGACCTCCGCAAATCCCGCGTCGATCAACAATCGCCCCAGCCGGTCGGCCGTGAAGCCCGTGTGATGCCGCATCGTCATCTTGCCGTCCGCAATCGAGGCACCATGGCCGTAGAGCATGTCGAGCACCGAGATCGGGCCCGACGGAGAGAGGTAAGCCGTATGGTCGGGCCCGTTCTGGAGCAACGATTCGGCGACCGATTCGAGATCAGGACAGCGGAGCAGAGCGAAGCCGTCTGGCTTCAGCACCCGGTAAAGTTCCTTGAATGCGAGCGGCACCTCATGGGCGTGCAGATGCTCGATATTGTGTGACGACCAGATCGCATCGTAGGTTCCCGATGGAACAAGCGATCTCATGTCGTGAATGGAGCAGACGATGTCGGGCTGAACACTGCCGTCGACGTCGAGTCTCGTCTCGCGCCAGCCGCGCCCTCCAAACATCGGGTGGAGCTTTCGGGCGGAATAGATGCCACAGCCAGTGTGCAGAACATTCCGTGTTTGCCGATCGTGCGGCCGCACCGACCCGGCCGGCATCGTCTTGAACACCACGGTACCGGCATCGCGCCGTCCGTCAGCCATCGGCCTGAAATTCATTCGACGCCTCGTTTGCCTGGCCTCGTTTTCATGGATGGGAGCGTCAGGAGATCCGAGCGGTCGTGCTGCGCAAGAAGCAGAAAACGATCGACCATCATCGCCCATCGCAATGCCTGCCGGATAGGACGGGCAACCCGCCAGCCACCGGCATGAATCCTACGCCAGGCGATGCTCGAAAGCCAAATGCTTCGTCGGGCGGGCAGCGTTGGTTTACCGTTCGATTGCGCTCGCCGCTATGTCACCGACGTGACGAATTTGTTTGCTCGGACGGTCAGCTCGCATCGAGCCGCGAGCGCCGAATGCTCGCGCGAGCAAGCGGCCTGGACCCAGCCGCCGTAACGTGTTCGAGGCCGGTCCAAGGCAGCCGGTCGTCCAATCGAGGCACTGCCCTTTGACTCAAAATTCTAAATATGATTAGAATTTGTCGCGGCGTCCGGCCAGCCGTTCCCGGTCGGTACCCTCGAAGGCAGGAGGCCTCGCATGCATGTCGGCTTGGGGTTGAGTTTTCAGAACCTGATTGCGGGGCAGACCGATGCTCAGGTCTATCGCAACGAGCTGCAGTTGGCCGGCCGGGCCGAGCAGGTCGGGTTCGATTCGGTGTGGACGCCGGAGCACCATTTCACCGACTACATGCTGACGCCCAACGTCACGCAGTTCCTGTCCTGGGTGGCGGGGCGGACCAGCCGCGTGAAGCTCGGCACGATGGTGACCGTGCTGCCCTGGCACGATCCGCTGCGCGTGGCGGAGAACTTCACCCTGCTCGACCATCTGTCGGAGGGGAGGGCGGTGCTGGGTATCGGCCGCGGCCTCGGCCGTGTCGAATTCGACGCCTTCCGGACGCCCATGGCAGAATCGCGCCGGCGCTTCACCGAGTACACCGAAGCCATCCTGACCGGCCTGGAAACCGGCGTCATGGAGTATGACGGAGCGCTCTACAAGCAACCGCGCACGCACATCCGTCCCGGCCCCTATGCCAGCTTCAAAGGCCGGACTTTCGCGTCGGCGATCTCGCCCTATTCGATCGATCTGATGGCCAAGCTCGGTGTCGGCCTGATGGTGATCGCGCAGAAGCCCTGGGAGATGGTGAAGAATGAGATCGTGGGCTACCGGCAGCGCTATTTCGCCGTGAACGGCACGCCCGCGCCCAAGCCGATCCTCAACATGTTCGTCGCGGTCAACGAAGATCCGGCCGAAGCACAGCGCATGCGTGAGGTTTATCTGCAGCGTTATGCCCGCTCGACGGTCGAGCATTACGAATTCGGCAATGTCGGCTTCGCCGAGATCGAAGGTTACGAGTACTACGCGGGCCTCGCGCGGAACATCGAGAAGCACGGCCTTGAGAAATTCAACGGCTTCCTCGCCGACCTGCAGGTCTGGGGCACGCCGGGCGAGGTTGCCGAGAAGCTGATCAAGTATGTCGACTATCTCGACGCGGGCGCGCTCCTGGTCATGCTGAGCTACGGCGGCATGTCGGCGGACGTGGCGAAGCGGAACTACGATCTCTTCGTGTCGTCGGTGCTGCCGAAGCTCAAGCGCTATGACGTCGGTGGCGACATCGGCGTGCTGTCCTCGCCGGAGACGGCAGCCACCGCGGCGGAATGAAGTGATCCGGGCGGGGGCTTGGTTTACTCACCATCGTCCTTCCTTCCAACACCGCCCAACAAGGTGAGCAGCACCGCCGCGAAAAGCACTGTGCTGCTGGCGACGAAGACGCCGACAATGTTGCTGGCATCGAGCACCACGCCGCCGATGCCGGCCCCCAGTGCGATGGCGAGCCCGATGGCGGCGACGATCAGTGCGTTGGCGCTCTCCGGTTGATCGGGAGCGGCACGGGCCGCCCAGGTCGTCCAGGCCACTGGCACCCCTCCGAAGGCAAGCCCCCACAGCGCCACGAGGAAGGCGACGAGGGGAACGACCGGCACGGCGCCGCCGAACGGCGTACCGCCGAGGGTGGCCAGAAAGGCGCCGAGCAGGCTCATGGCGAAGGGTAGCGCGACCAGGGTGGTGCGCAGGCGGCGCGCCAACAGGAAGCCCGCCAGATAGGTGCCGAGGAAGCCCGCAACGCCGAAGCCCAGCAGGATGGCCGACATCGCGTCGACGCCGATACCGGCCATGCCCTCGAGGAAGGGCCGAATGTACGTGAAGAACATGAAGTGGCCGGTGAAGACCAGGATGACAGCCGCAAAGCCCGGTCCGAGGCGAGGACGCCTCAGCAGCTCGAGGAGCGAGCCGAGCCTGGTCGCACCGCGCGACGCAAGACGCGGCAGGGCGATGGCTTGTGCAAGGAGTGCCACGACGCCGAGTCCCGCCGTGATGGCGAACACGACCCGCCACCCTGCGAAACTGCCGACATAGCTGCCGAAGGGGATGGCGAGGACAGTGGCTGCCGAGATCCCGCTGTAGACGATCGAGACGGCACGAGGCATCAGCAAGGGCGGGACCAGGCGCATGATCGTGGGCGTGGACAGCGCCCAGAAACCACCGAGCGCGATACCGAGCAGGACACGCCCGGCGAACAGCACGGTGACGTTGGTCGCAACGGAGACCAGGAGAGCAGAAGCGATCACCAGTGTGGAGAAGGCGAGCATTACCGTCCGCCGGTCGAGGCGTTGCGTCAGGGTGGGGGCCAGGAGGGCCATGATCGAGGCGACAGCGGCGGTGGTGGTGACCGCCTGTCCTGCCAGCCCTTCGGTGACACCGAGATCGCCGGCAATCGGCGTCAGGAGGCCAGCCGGCAGGAACTCGGCGGTAACCAATGCGAAGACGCCGAGCGCCATCGACAGTACGGCTCCCCAGTGAGCCGGTTCGTGCGCGGCATATGTCGTGCGAGGCGGATCTGCCGACGGTGAGGCCGACGAAGAGAGGCTATCTTGTGAGGTGTCGTCAGATGCTGTCCTGCTCATCGTGGTAGAAGCTGGGGGTGACGCTTCGGGGGCGCTTTGTCGGAAGGTCCAGAATGATTGATCGTTCGTCCAAATCGGACTCGCGCGACCGCGATGGGTTGCCGAACGATCTCATGAGCGAGCTGCTGCTCTGTCTCAGGCTGAATGGCGTCTATTGTCGCCGGCTGCATGTTTCGCCACCTTTCGGCATTCGCTTCGATGCCGTACCGGGGCGCGCCCAGTTTCATTTTGTCGCGAATGGCGAGGCGTTCCTGCGCCTGACCTCGGGTGCCGTGCATCGGCTCGCGGCAGGAGATGCGGTGCTGTTGCCCCATGGCAGCACAGCCGACCTGGTTTCTGCGCCGAACCTGCCGGCGACGGTGCAGACACGCCTTCATGCAATGACGCCGCAGCCCCGCGAGACCGGCAGGTCACCCGAGCGCCTGGGCGGGGGCCAGAGACGGCAGCCGCCTGATCAGACGACGCACGTGTTCAGCGGCTGCATGGCGTTCGACCTCGGCAGCCTGCGGCCGCTGATCAAAGAGATGCCCGAGGTGATGCTGATTGGCCGGCTGATCGACCGCCAACCCGAGATCGACGCGCTGCTGCAAGCGATGGAGCGCGAGGTGCTGGCCGAGCGCATCGGCTCGGGCGGTGTTCTCGCCCATATCGCCGGGGTGATCTCCGCCTACATCGTGCGCGACTGGGTGGAGTTCGGCTGCAAGGAGGGACGAAGCCACGATGCTGGACGCTGGCTGGGGACCTTGCGCGATCCGCGTCTCGGTCGCGTGATCGGCGCCCTGCATCGCGACCCCGGGCGCGACTGGACGGTCGCGGAGCTGGCGACCATGACAGGCATCTCGCGTTCTGCCTTTGCCGAGCGCTTCCTGGCTGTCACCGGCCGCACGCCGTTGCGTTACGTCGCGGAGCTACGCATGCGTCTGGCCGCGGAATGGATCGTCGAGGACGGTCTGGCGATCGACGTCGCCGCACAACGCCTGGGCTACGGTTCGCAGGCTGCCTTCAGCCGCGCCTTCAAGCGCCTCACAGGCCAACCGCCCGGTGCTCTGCGGGCCGGGCGCGCGGCGGTGGCGCGCACGCCTGCCGTTCGGGCGGCCGGTCGGTGAGGCCGCTCAGCGATCCCGTTGATCGCGCAGCTTTCCGGCATCCTTCGGATGGGCGTAGGGGTGCCATTTGATCTCTTCTTCCTCGCCGACAGCCGACTGCAGCAGTGCCTGGCCCTGGCGGTAGAGTGCGATGAGCCGGTCCTCGGCGGCATAGTCGAACGTGTCGCCCAGCGCCCGTTCGATGTCGCCGCCGCGCTCCGGCGGATGGGCGAGGTACCAGTCGACGGTGCGGGCGAGCGCCTCACGAACGCCCAGGAGGTCGCGATAGCCCAGCTCGGTGCGGATCCGCGTCAGGTCGAGCAACTGGTGTCCCTGCGGGCTGAGAACCCGCGCCCGATGCGGGCCGGCGACTTCGTAGGAAACCGGGATGATCTCGACCTCCCGGCCAAGTGTCGCTGCGATCGTCTGGACGACCTGTGCCAGGGTGAGCTGTTCGAGGTCGCCGCAGTTGTAGACCTTGCCGGCCGCGATTTCGGGCTGGTCCGCCGCGAGCAGAACGGCATGGCCGAGATTGCCGGCCCAGCCGTGGGTCGAGAGGCTGAGGCCATAGTGCGGCAGGATGATCTCGCGCCGGCCCTCGAGCAGGCGGCGCATGAAGGACCATTCGCGCGGTCGCACCTGATAGGGGCCGTAGACATAGGGGTAGCGAAAGACGGTGGCGGTCGGGTGCGCAGCGAAGACGGCCTGTTCCGACTGAGCGATCTTCCAGGCGAAGCTCTGCTCCTGCTCCGTCGCCACGACTGGCGCTTCCTCCGGCACGGGGCTGGTCATGCCGGGCGGCTCGAGGCGGTAGGGATCGACCCAGCCGCGATAGGCAGCATAGCCGCCGATGCCGATGAACTGGCCGGCGCGACCCTTCAGGGCTGCCGCCAGCAGGCGCAGGCGCCCGTAGCTCGCCACGACGAGGTCGAAGGTTCGACCCACGAGTGCCGCCTCGATGGTCTCGGCGAAATGCGGATCGCCGTGAATATGTTCGACGTCGTCGGGGATCTCGGGAATTTCGTGGGTGCCGCGATGGAAGATAGTGACGCCATAGCCGCGCTGGCGCAGCCCGTTCACGACGAACGGGCCGGTGGGGCCGGTGCCGCCAACGACGAGGGCGCGCTTGCGTTGACCGCTCATGCGCCGATCTCCCGGTTGATCGCGGCGTGCAGATGGACGAGCGCAGGCTCGATGCGGCCGTAGACCACTTCGGGGAGCGCACCGGAGGCGAGGTTGGCCTGCACGCGCTCCTGCAAGGGGAAGTCCTCCCGGCCCGTCACGTCGAGCAGGATGTCGAGGTTGCGCTTCCAGTGGGCGCGCGTCTTGTCATCCGTCGGAGGCTCGGGCGCGAACAGGCTGGTCGATACCGTGCAGGATCCGGCATCGTGCGGTGTCACCTTCCAGACTTCGATATGGTCGAGCTGGTAGACGAGGAGGCCGTTGGGCACGAGGAAATACTGGGTCGTCGAGAAGGGCAGCAGCCGCCACTCCTCGCGCGGCTTGGTCTTGAGCTGTTCGACGACGTCCTTGCGCAGACCGATGGTGCGCGGGTGCGGGCCGTAGGCGTCGAAGATCAGGTCGCACATGAAATAAGGTGCGATCGAGGTCCGGTGCAGCCAGCGTATGTGGTAGGCCTCGGTGAAGGTGTCGAGGAACAGCTTCCAGTTCATCTTCCAGCTGTTGACCCGCGTCTCGACGTGGACGTAGTCGGCCAATCCGTAGTCGGCCAGCTCGTCCTCGGCGCCGCACAAGACCGTGTCGACCTCGAACGGCGCCTCACTGGTCGGATGGACGAAGATCATGCCGTATTTTTCGGCGACGGCGCGCCGATGCAGATCGCAGCTCGCCGCCACATCGTCGAAGCCGCCGGCCGAGCCCGGCCGGTTCAGCAACCTGCCGTCGTTGTCGTACGTCCAGCCGTGATAGGGGCAGACGATGCGCCGCATGCCGCCCTTGCCATTGCCGCCCAGCAAGGGAGCGCCGCGATGGCGGCAGGCATTGACCAGGGCGCGGAGACTGCCGTCAGGTTGCCGCACGACAGCGATGGGGATGCCGCCGAGATCGGCGGTGATATAGCCGCCGGGCTCGGCGCACTCGCCGGTCAGTCCGACGAATTGCGGCCGGCCCCGGAACAGGATCTCGCGTTCCCTGGTGAATCGGTCGGCATCGGTATAGGCGGCGGCGGGATTGCGCATGCTTTGTGGACCGAAGCCCCAGGGGAGTTCGGTATCGGCACCGACCAGCCGGTCGAGCAGTTCGATCTGTCGTGAAACGCGCATTGCTCTTCTCCTCCTGCGGCGCCGCGGGCTTGTTACCCGTTGGCGATCGCTATCGCGGCATCTGGAAACCGCCTGAGACGCTGACGACCTGACCGGTGAGCTGGCGGGCACGTTGCGATGCCAGGAACAGGACCGACCAGGCGATATCGACGGCTTCCGACCGGCGGCGCAGCGGAATGCCGGCCTCGATGTTCTGGATCTCCTTCGGCCCCATGCCGATGTCGATGCTCCAGAGGCTGCCTTCGCCGATCGCCTCGGCCGGCGGGATCACCAGGCCAGGCGCAACCGCGTTGGCGCGGATGCCGTAGCGGCCGTATTCCTTGGCGATGGTGCGCGTGAAGGCCAGCACGCCGGCCTTCATCGCACCGTAGTCGGACATGCGGTACTCGCCGAAAGCGGCGTCGCTGGCGATCGAGACGATCGAGCCCGCGCGCCGTTCGACCATTCGCGCCAGTACCGGCTGGGTGACGTTGAAGGTCGAAAAGAGATTGAGCTCGAAGGCCTTCTGCCAGCGGTCGGGCGACAGGCCGAGAAAGAATTCGGCCTTGCCGTTCCACCCCACGTTGTTCACCAGGACGGCAATGGGACCGAGTTCGGCCTCGACCTGCTTCACCGTGGCAGCCGTGCCGTCGACGTCGGTGACGTCGAGGGCATAGACCGCCGCTCGCCCACCATTGGCCTCGATTTCCGCCTGGGTCTTGCCGGCCTGGGCGGCATCGCGATCGAAGATGGCCACGGTCGCGCCTTCGCCGGCGAATTCCTGGGCGATCGCGCGGCCGATATTCGAAGCGCCGCCGGTGACGACGACGACCTGATCGGTGAAACCGAGATCCATGCTTGCTTCCCCTTGCGGCTCAGGCCTGAGCCGCCTTCAGACGTTCCTTGGCCATGGCGATCAGGTTGAATTTCTGCACCTTGCCCGTCGGCGTGGTCGGAAGCTCCGATGCCTCCAGGAAGAAGACATGCTTGGGCACCTTGAAGCGGGCGAGATGGTCACGGGCGAGCGCGATCATTTCGGCTTCGTCGAGCGCGGCGTCGGGCGTACGGACGATCCAGGCGCATCCGATTTCGCCCCAACGTTCGTCCAGGACGCCGACGACATAGGCTTGGGCCACGGCTGCGTGGCCGGTGAAGAGCTCCTCGATCTCCTTGGGCGAGACCAGCTCGCCGCCCGACTTGTAGAGTTCCTTGGAACGGCCCGTGAGCTCGAGGTAGCCGTCCGGCCGGATGCGTCCAAGGTCGCCGGAACGGCGCCAGCCGCCGGGCAGCAGCAGCTCGGCCGTTTCCTTGGGCTTGCCGAAATAGCCGGAGGTGGCGATCGGGCCGCGGGCACAGAACTCACCTTCGGCACCGGCCGGCAGGTCCTCGCCCGTCAGCGGGTCGACGACCTTGTACTCGGCGATCAAGCCGCCCAGGGCCGGAATACCGGCCACGCCGGCATCGAGCGGCCGCCCGACCGTCGCCGACACGATCTGCAGAGGATCGCCCGGTGCCGTGAGCGTCGTCGCCGACGAAAGCTCGGTCATGCCGTAGCCGGTATAGACCTCGTCGAGGCCCAGCCGATCCTTCAAGGATTGCCAGGCCCAGACCGGCGAGGGTGCCGCCGCCATCAGCACGTCGACCAGCGAGGAGAGGTCGTAGCGACCGAGCTCCGGGTGATTGGCCAATGCCACGCCCATGGTGGGCACGATCATCATGTAGCTGGCGCGATGCTGCTGGATGCCGGCGAAGGTCTGCACCGGATCGAAGACGAGCTGCGGGACGATTGCGCCGGCGACGAACAGGGCGGCGACCAGCCCTTGCACCAGGGCGAAGGCGTGATAGAGCGGCAGGGCCGAGAGGATGCGGCGGCCGTCCTCGAAGGCCAGATGATAGGCGCCGCCGAAGCCGGAACGCGCCAGGTTGTCGTGGGTCTGGATGACGCCCTTGGGCAACCCGGTCGTGCCCGAGGTATACATCACGACGGCGGTATCGTCGGGGCCGGCAGGATTGGGTCCGAGAGGCGAACGATCCATTGCTCCGGCTTGCGCGATATCGCCGAGCGACAGCAGGCCGGCGTCGTTGTCCTCCAGGACGGCAACATGGGTGAGGGCATCGAAGGGGCCGAAGTTGCCCTGGCGCCAGCCCGGCGCCATCTCGTCGAAGGAGGCGAGATAGTCGAGCCCCCGGAAGGACGACATGGTCACGACCACCCGGCAGCCGGACTGCCCGATGACATAGGCCAGTTCCTTCGTCTTGAAGAGGTAGTTCACGGGGATCGCCGCCGCGCCGAGGCGCCAGATGGCGAAGACCAGCGGCACGAATTGCGGCACGTTCGCCAGCACCAGGGCGACACGGTCGCCCGGACCGACACCTAGCTTGCGCAATCCCCGAGCGATGGCCTCGGACTGCTGCAGGACATCGGCGTAGGTGAGCGTGGTGTCGTCGGTGATGACCAGCGGCCGATCGGGATATTCCCCTGCGACCCGTGCGAGGTGAGCGTCGAGAGTGGTGGCGGGCCAGGTCGGGTAACGTGCCTCGAGCAGAGCGCGCCGTTCGCGGAACGGCGCCAGCTTCGGCGCCGGCTGGCCTGGAGCCTGAGCGGCGGGGGCAAGGGTCGCAGTTGGCATGGCGTCTACTCCCGTTGTTCTTTGCCGAAAATTCTAAAACACTTTAGAAAAAGACTGCAACCCATCTTTCCCGGAAGGCTGCACTCGCGAGAGGCTGCATTGGCAAGAATGGTGTATCCGTATGGTTCCAGTTCTGGACCAATCAGGGGTGGGTCTTTGGCGGCCAGGCAAAACACCAAGTCGACGCGCGGAAAATCTGCAGGCAAGCCGGCTGCACCGTCATCATCGAAACCGAAGACGACCGACCTGCCCGCAGCATCCCGCGCGGCATCGCCCCGCAAGTCCGACCTGACCCGACAAAGGATCCTGCAGGCGGCAGCGCGGGTATTCCGCGAGCAGGGCTATGCCGGCACACGCTTGTCGGACGTGGCGACTGCGGCCGGGATGAAGACGGGGAGCCTCTACTATCACTTCGATTCGCGCGAGGCGCTGGTCGAGGAGGTGGTCCAGGAAGGGGTGCGCCGCGCCCACGAGGTCGTGACCGAGCGGCTGCGCAAGCTGCCAGCGGATACCTGCCCACTGCAGAAGGTCGAGGCGGCCATCGAGACGCATCTCGCTTTCGTGTTGCGCGAGGGCGATATCAGCTCGGCCAGCATCCAGCTCATCTCGCAGGTTCCTGCCGAGATCCGCGAACGTACCCTGGCCGTGCAGCGTATCTATGGGGCCTTGTGGCGGCAGCTCCTGGAACAAGCACGCGACGCCGGTGCCCTTCGAGCCGACGTCAACCTGTCGGCGATCCGAATGTCGATCCTGGGCGCGCTCAACTGGGCGCCTGAATGGTATCGCCCCTCTGGGGCCAGCCCAAAGCAGATCGCCCACGACATCTCGGTCATGGTCCTGCACGGCCTGGCAAAGGGCAAAGGCTTCTAGACCTTATTCTTGGACCGCGGGCCTCCAGGCCCGCATTCATGAGCGGACTTCGCGCGGGGTAACCCCCGAGCTTTGAGGTCCGCGGTCCAATGATCTCTTTCAGGCCCGCGCGACCGCCGATTCGAAGAGGGACTCGAAGCGGTCTGCAATGGCCGAAATGTCGAACGAGCCTTCGGCATAGGCGCGAGCCGCTTCGCCGAGCTTCACCCGTTTCTCCGGCGCGTCTCGCAAGCATTGGGCGGCTGCGACGAAGGCGTCGCGATGCCCTGCCGGGACGCACTCTCCGGCGGCTGCCCGGCTGAGAACCTTCACCGACAGATTGTCGGTCGGTGCGGACAGAAGGATGGGACGGCCGGCACAGAGATAGTTCAGGACCTTGGAGGGCACCGAGAACGGACCGGCGTCGCTCTCCAGCAGGGCGACCAGGATGTCGGCCGAAGCGAGAACGTCGGCGAAGACTTCCATGGGTTGCAGCGGCAGGAGCACGAGATTGGATTGGCCCTCGGCTTCGGCACGAGCCTTCAAGGCGTCGTAGCTGACGCCCGCTCCGACGACGACGATGGCGACATCGGGATCATGCTCGAAGGACTTGGCCAGAGCCCACAGGAGGTCTGGATTGTGCTTGAGCGCCAGCGTTCCCGAATAGAGGAAGACGAACTTGTCTTCGAGGCCGTGTTCGCGGGCCCAGCGATTGTTCCTGGACCGCATCGGCAGTTGGTCGAGCGCGCCCCAGTTCGGGATGACTTCCGACTTGTCGTCGGCGACGCTGAGGCTATGCAAGGCCTGCTTGAAGTCGTCGCTGATGAGCACGATCCCGTCGCTGCGACGCAACAGGCTCGCCTCGAGATGCTTGTAGTACGCGCCTACCATATGGCCGAGGACAGGCACCTTGCGGCGCAGGATGTGGGCGGCCGCCAGGCTGTAGAAATCCTGCATCCAGAAGACGAAGGCGGAGTCGGCGCGGCGGGCGCTTCTCAGGATCGACGCCTGCGCTTCCAGAGGCGTATTGCCCGAGATCGTCACATCGGGGGAGAAGGACTCGATCTTCGCGCCGGCAAGCCGACCATAGAGGAGGTCCGCCTGGCGCCGTTGGATAAGGTTGCTCTTCGAATAGGCTCGACCGATCGAGATCGGTTCCACCGAGAAGCTGTCGGGATCGTCGGGTGAGCGCTGCGTGGCGCCCTTGGGGCCCGCATCCTCGGCGAAAAAGAAATGACGGACGTCGTGTCCCCGCCGGGCGAGCTCCCGCGAAAGCTCGAACTGGAAGGGATGGCCGCAATAGTCGTGGACCGCGATTCTCTGGGACCGGATCGGCCTTTGCATGTAACGCGCGTCGACAATCGTGGCGCCGGCCCTGGTGGCGGCGCTCTCCACAGTGCTGATCTGGACCATGAATGCTCCCTGCACGACCTTGCGCGGACGCCGCCTTGGTGGCGGCTCTCCATGAGAAGGTTATTGCGCCGCCATCGCCTGTTGCGGCAGGGCGTTGACGACCGAGGCCTTGCCCGAGGTCATCTCGTCGTAGATCCACTTGTAGGTCTTCTCCATGCCGTCCTCGAGACGGATGGAAGGTGCCCAGTTCATCACTTGCTTGATCAGCGTGTTGTCGCTGTTGCGGCCGCGCACGCCCTTGGGCGCGTTGAGCTTGTAGCTGCGCTTCAGCTTGATGCCGGCGATCTTCTCGACGATGTCGGCGAGGCGATTGATGCTGACCAACTCGTCGCTACCGATGTTCAGTGGCTCGATGATGTCGCTTTCGGCGAGCTTGATCGTGCCCTCGGTGCAGTCGTCGATATACATGAAGGAGCGGGTCTGCTCGCCGTCGCCCCAGATCTCGATCTCATGCTTGCCCGAGAGCTTGGCCTCGATGACCTTGCGGCACATCGCGGCCGGCGCCTTCTCGCGACCACCGTCATAAGTGCCTTCCGGCCCATAGACGTTGTGGTAGCGCGCGACGCGGGTCGCCATGCCGTAGTCCTCGCGGAAGTGACGGGCCATGCGCTCGCTGAACAGCTTCTCCCAGCCGTAGCCGTCCTCCGGCAGGGCGGGGTAGGCGTCCGACTCCTTGAGCGCCGTCACGTTGGCGTCGGTCTGCTTGTCGCCGTTGTAGACGCAGGCCGACGACGAATAGAAGAAGCGCTCCGTACCGGCTTCCTTGGCGGCGACCAGCATATGCGTGTTGATCAGCACCGACAGCATGCACTCGGCCTTGTGGGTCTCGATGAAGCCCATGCCGCCCATGTCGGCCGCCAGGTTGTAGATCGCCTTGGCATCCCTGGCAGCCTTGCGGCACGGCTCGAGCAGGGCGAGGTCGCCCACCTGGTTCTCGACGCCGGGATGCTTCTGGTACCACTCGGCAAGCGGCTTCACGTCGACGGCGCGAATCTTGGTATGACCACGCTGCTGCAGCACCTTGACCAGATGGCCACCGATGAAACCTCCGGCGCCGGTGACGACGATGAGATCATCCTTGGACATGAACGAATTTCCTCACGAATAAATGTCGGTCTGCACACAGAAGATTTCGGTGCTCACCGAAGCGCTACTGAAGAGCACGACAGCGCCGCGTGCAGTCGCCTCGAAAACTGATCGTCGACGACGACGATTGCAACGGATCGCGCGCCCAACCACAGCGATGTCACGTGCGCAGCAACAGCACGACTAAGCGCAATGCATCGACTGCAACGCATGAAACGCAACGCGCAGAGTTCCTGCCACAACGATGTCACGGGAAAACAGAATTGCCATAAACGGCGGGATGCGGGCCGCGATCCCTAAGATCCCGCGGCCGTGTCGAGCGCATCGGCGATCAGTCGCACGAGCTCACGGCCGAGTGGTCCTGGGCGGCGGTCGGCGAGCCAGGCGGCGCTGATCGTGCGGCTGGGCTGGAGCTGGGCGTCGCTGCAGGGGAGGAGACGGACGATGCCGTTCTGCAGTTCCTCGGCGAAGAAGTCCTCGCTGGCGAAGCACCAGCCGACGCCGTTGCAGATCAGGCGGCGGATATGTTCGAGATCGTTGGCGGTCCAGACATCGAGGCTGAAGACACGGCCCACACGTTCCATGTCGATGCTGGGTGATTCCACGAAATAGATCTGCCGCTCGCGTTGCATGTCGGCGAGCGTCAGCGGTCGCCCCAGCAGCGCGAGCGGATGATCCACCGCGGTGGTGGGCCGGAGCACGATCTGGCGGAACGACTGGCCTTCCATGTCGAGCGGCAGGGCGGCGACCAGGGTGAGGGCGAAGTCGATGCGGCCGGCGCGCAGCTCGTCCCAAAGGTTGTTCAGCGAGCTGTTGAAGATCTGCAGTTCGACCCGCTCGTGCTGGGAGATGAACGTCTTGAGGGCGCGATGCAGGGCGGCATGGGGGAAGACGACATCGACGGCGATGCGGATGCGCGTCTCCGCACCTTGTTCCAGCGACGCGGCGTGCGAGGTGAAACGCCGCGCGCGCTCCACGACCGCCTTGGCCTCGCCGAACAGGGCGCGGCCCCGCTCGGTCAGTTCCGACCGCCGCGTGCCGCGTTTCAGGAGCGGGAAGCCGCACTGCGTTTCGAGCTGCGTGAGGGAGTAGCTGATCGAGGAGACCGCCCGATTGAGGGTGCGGGCGGCGATCGAAAAGCTGCCCGTCTCGGTAACGGCGATGAAAGCTGCCAGGTGGTCGACCAGATTGGGCTGCATTTTCTATTTTTCCGTAAGAAATGTTCAGATTTTTTCGTATTTCCAGAAAGGTGTCCAATTGCTAGTGCTAGTGAAAAATCAGACGTAGACGTTGGCGGACCGCGCATGCGGATCCGGTTGTGGGGGAAACGATGGTCCGAGGCGCTGCTTCAGCGTTGCCGTCTTGACCGAGGCCCGAAGGCCCGGAGCCGAGCCCGCTGGTACCGAGCCGGTGCTGGTCTGTGACGGCATCAGCCGCTGGTTCGGCGGTGTCCGGGCGCTGGCCGACGTGTCGATTTCCATTAATCGCGGCGAGATCTGCGGCCTCGTCGGCCCGAACGGGTCGGGCAAGACCACCATTGTCAATGCCGTCACCGGGTTCTATCCGCCGCAGAAGGGCCGGATCCTGTTCGAGGGTACGTCCCTGGTCGGGCTGAAGCCCCATCGCATCGCCAAGCTGCGCATCGCGCGTACCTTCCAGAACCTGGCGCTGTTTCGCGGCATGAGCGTGCTCGACAACATCATGATGGGCCGCCACATCCACATGCAGCCCTCGGCGCTGGCGACCTTCTTCTACTGGGCATGGGCCGAGCGCGACGAGCTTCGCCAGCGCGAGCTGGTCGAGGATACGATCGACTTCCTGCAGCTCCAGGACGTGCGCGATGCGCCGATCGAAGTCGTGCCGCTCGGCCTGCAGAAGCGCATCGAGCTGGCGCGCGCGCTGGTCGCCGAACCGCGCCTGCTGATCCTGGACGAGCCGATGGCCGGCATGAACCAGGAGGAGAAGGAGTACATGGCGCGCTTCATCCTCGATGCGCGCGAGGAGCGGGGGCTCACGGTGCTGCTGATCGAGCATCACATGGATGTCGTTGCCGCGCTCTGCGATCGCGTCACGGTGCTGAGCTACGGCGAGAAGCTCGCCGAAGGCGCACCGATCGAGGCACTGTCCGACCCCAAGGTCGTTGCCGCCTATCTCGGGAGCAAGAAGCGCCATGCCGCTTGATATGGAGGCCGATCCACAGGCCGTGCCGCGTCGGCAGGCCGGCCTCGACGGCGGCACGTTGCTGACCTTGCTGGCGGCCAATGCCGAGGCCCATGGCCAGGCCGTCGCGATGCGTGAGCGTGACCGCGGGATCTGGCGCGAGTTCACCTGGAGCGAGATGCTGGGCGAGGTCCTGGCTTTTGCCGCCGCGCTCGATGCCATGGGGCTGGCGGCCGGCGAGGGATTGCTGGTCGTAGGCGACAATCGGCCCAGACTCTATTTCGGGATGCTGGGAGCCGCCGCCCTGCGTGGCCTGCCCGCGCCGGTCTATCCGGATGTCCCGCCCGACGATCTCGACTTCTATGCCAGCAACAGCCGCGCCCGTTTCGCGCTGGCCGAGGATCAGGAGCAGGTCGACAAGCTGCTCGATCTGCGCGTCCGCTCCGGTCTGCCGGAGATCATCGTCTACGACGATCCGCGCGGTCTGGCGAACTACAGCCAACCCGGGCTGCTCGGCTGGAACGACGTGGTGCGGCGCGGCGCCGAGCGATTGCAAGCTGAGCCGACGCTGCGGGCCGGCCTCCTGTCGCGTGCTCGTCCCGACGATGCGGCCGTGCTACTTCATTCGTCGGGCACGACGGGCAAGCCGAAAGGCATCGAGTTGCAGCATCGCCGCGTGATCGCCGCGGCACGCAACGCCGAGAAGGCCGGCTACTTCCATGTCGGCGACGAGCTGGTCGCCTACCTGCCGATGGCATGGGTCGGCGATTTCGTATTCACCATCGCCTGCGGCATCGTCCTGCGCTTCGCCGTCAATATCCCGGAGCGGCAGGAGACGGTGCTGCACGACCTGCGCGAGGTGGCCCCTACCGTCTATTTCGCGTCGCCACGCAGTTGGGATGCCATGCTGACCCACGTGCAGGTCGGCATCGCCGAATCCACGGCGCTGAAGCGCCGTCTCTACAATTGGCTGATGCC
>BFBZ01000166.1_pt1 | contig 88172 bp, 86 predicted proteins | sample 1888401 | NCBI WGS metagenome assembly BFBZ01 (sample SAMD00112614, study PRJDB3348) | symbiont metagenome | host: Chara braunii
ACCAAGATATTGTCTTTCCCGGCAATTATGGCGGTTGAGGCACACGTTGTCGCAACCGCCCTTTGGACAACTCCTGGATCAGGCCGATACGCGCACGGTCTCGCTGTCCGCAATTTTGCGCGGCCGATATCCTGCATAAAGGGGTGTCGCGACACCAAGCGCCTGCTGCATGCGCGTGCGAACTTCCTCTGAAACTTCGAAAACACCGCAGCAAACCGGAGAGCGACCATAGCCGTCTGCGCGGCCAACCTCTTCAACCGCGAGCCCCGCCCGACGATAGACGCGCGCCAGCTGCGGCTCGTAGTTCGAGACCAGCGTCTCGATACCGTGCGACAATCCGCATTCGCACAATGCCAGCAACAGCATGCCGAAAGCCTTGCCCGTTTCCAGGCTCGGAAAGTCCTCGGAGAGTGTTTCCTCATCGAGGCACATTCGTGTCCCCTCATAGATACCGGGTGCGATCAGGCTGGCACCCGCAAACGTGTCGCGAAAGACGTCGTAAAGAAGCGTCGGGCCGGTGGTGGGCATCAGCCGCAGCGTTCCATAAAGGCGATCCGCGCGATCATTGCACCACATCAGGTAAGCCGGCCGCAGAGCATCGTACTCGTCATGCTCGCAATCATCGTCGATTGTCACGGCCCAACCGAGTTGATCGTGAAAGACGCGTTTGCGAAGGCGAAATGCCTGATCCATGAGAGGCTTATAACGGGTGTACTGATGCGCCTGAACCAGAATGAACAAGGTTTATCTCCAGCTGTTGATCTTGGCTGGAAGATGCCGCCTCACGGGGAAGCCAGATATTCCCGCATATGCTCAAGCCCATATGCGGGTATTGCTCAGAGGTATCCGGGCGATCGGCTCATATCGCGATCACACGTAGCTTAAGGGCAAGAGTGGCCGCCGCCGAGATGGTGGCGCAACCAAGTTTCGTCCTGGCCGATTTGATGTAGCTGCGGGTCGTGTGATGGGAAAGGCCGAGAATAAGCGCGATATCCTTGTAATCCTTGCCGAGCGCGCTCCAGTAGAGGCACTCACGTTCCCGCGGACTCAAGACCGGGATCGGATCGCTCGCGCCATGTAGCTCGAACACTGCCATCTGGTGGACGAGATCCGCGAGATCGACCCATTCACTCCGATGAGCATCGACCAGATCCTCCCAGTCTTCGGCGGAGGCGTTCGAATTCAAAGAGAGGATGGCCCGTCGACCTGCTTTATCCGATATCGGGATGGAAAAACCAAAGCGGCCGATCCCATGGCGTATTGCGTCTTCCAGAAACATCAGCATCTCGGGCGCGACTTCGAGTTCTCGCCAATCGAATGGCACCTGGCGCAGAAAGCCCTCGCGCGCGACAGGATCGATGGTGACATAGCCCTTCAACAGATAGGTGGATACCCACGCATCCGGGTAGGTTGTCCGCACGAACGGGGCGTCAAAATCACCAACCACCGTCGAAGCGAGATGGTAGGTTATGAAGTCGACGCGGTAAGCGGATTGTATCAAATGGAGCGCTTCGGTCACCGAGCCCGTCTTTGCAAGGCGCTCCTTGACGTCGGAAAAATCGGCGAGAGATCCTGTCAATATAAGTTTCCAGCACTGCGGACTGACAATCCACCGCAGAGATCGAATGATCAGCCAAACGAGTTCGGCAGTGATGCGGAACTTCAACGGATTGTGCTGTAGCCTGATTGCTTTCATGGTTCAAACGCAACCTCTCGACGTGGAGAGGCGTAGCGACGCGGAGGTTGATATAGTTCGACTACTGAACGATCCCCGCGTTTCATTTTGGACACCAAAGCGACAACGACGCAGTCTCCTTCTTCAATCGCTGGCCGCGAGCCGACCTCGCACGTCAGCAAATCTGCGGTGGCACGGACTGGGTTAGGTCGCTATAAGCGCTGGTGAGGTAGTACGCGCTGCCTCCGGGCTTAGTAACCCGACGCATGCCGGTTTGGCGTCCGCCGTTAGGGCGCCGAATTCCTCGACCTATGGTCGGGGAGCCGTGGACGTATGTCCAGGTTCCTCGGAACTAAAGGTCCATGGGCCGACGCATGCTCGGTTACTAACTCCCCGATCGCCAGGGGTCAGGAACTATGCGGGGGCGCACCGCGCATTCCTGTTTTGGGAGTTGAACATGGACGCCGACGACCGATTGAATGGAGAGGCAGTCGATCTGAAGCCGCTGGTAGGCCTCTTGCATGGGCTTCCGTCACCGCTCGTCGAACGTCTCACGATCGATGCAATCCGCGAACATCGCGAACTGTTGGAGCGGGCAGAAAATCTGTTCAATGAACTGCCGGCTGACGTTAAAGCCGGTAAGGAGCTTGTTGGCGATACCCATATTGCCTATCTCGAGGCAACCATCAGGATGCACGCGCAAATGTCGGTGCTGACCACCCTGCTGCACATTCTAGGCTATACGCCCAAGGCCTGACAACGCCACATCAGCCTAAATCAGGCCGCGTCGGATAGCCAAAGCCACCAACTGCGCATGATTGGCCAGATTGTAGCGCGTTCTGACATCGTCAATCGCAGAGCGGACGCCAGCATACTTTGCCTGCTCCAGTTCAGCGATCACCTCGACGGTTTTGCCAAGCGACAGCCAGCGAATGTAGTTCACCTGCTTCGGCGTCAGGACGATCTTTTCCTCGATGGAGGGCGTGACCCGCAAGTGCTCAAGGCGCGTATGAAGCTGGGCGACCGCTGATGCAGCCATAATGGCATCAATCTCCATATCACTGGCAAGAGAAGACTTCGCCGATGCAAATGTCAGCATGGACATCGCACCGTTGGCAGTGGCGACCGGGATGGAAACGCCCGAGCGAATGTTGAAATCAGCGGCTTTCGAAAAGAAGTTTTTCTGCTCTTTTGACAGCGAGCTCTTGTCGGCTTCGCCGGACCAGGCGAAAGCGCGCCTTATCAGCTGGGCCTGCCGCATGACCGGATCGATGAACCGGTAGTCCAGCGTGTCATAGATTCTCTGCCAGTCGATATCGTAGTTGGAGACCGCATAGGTCTGCCCCGGACGAATGTTGACGAAGGCATAGCCCACAAAATCGAACCGATCAGCAAGATTGGCCAGTGCACCCTTCACCATGGACTGATCGTTTCCGATCACAGTGATATCCAGCAGTTTCTCGACCCACTTTGTCATCCATACTCTCCCTGTAAATCCCACCCGTTCCGCGGTGGCGAAATGCGTTGGCAGTCAGAGGGACCGCGGCGCGCGCGAACAGTGACCTGGTAAAGAATGAAGCATATTCAATCGCGTAAGTTGACCATCACGGAATGGTTTTCTAAAACGTTTCCGCGGAATTGCAAACCACGGATTTTGCTTACTCGCGGAAAACGTGTCAGCTCACAATTGGCCGAGCGATCTCAGCTTCATGGCCCCTGAGCAGAAATCTGTCATTGTTTCGCGAAATGCTTTACATGGAAGGACCCATTTAGAGCGAACCCATGTTGCAGCTTACCCACGACACCGAACAGCTTGCCCGGGAAATTGCGGCCCGTGTCGGGCGCAGACCGGACGATATCATACGCGCTGCCCTCGAACGCGAAGCTCAGGCCCTCGGGGTTTTCGGCGACCTGCCTGTGAGACATCGCATGACCGTCGAACAGATGACAGCGATCGGGGAAAAGGTTTCTGCCCTACCGCTGCTTGATACATCATCTCCGAAAGAAATCCTCGACGACCTGCATCAACCATGATTGTCGTCGATCACTCCGCAGTCGTCCACGTAGCCGCAATCAGGACACAGAAGATCAGGAGCAACACGGCTTTACCAACTTGACGAACTTAACCAACCTTGCCATATATAGCTCTCCGAACGGAGGGTGAGAGATGGCATCTCTGAAGTCCAAAACCAGCATACGTGACGGTGCAAGCGGGCGCGAAAAACCGGGCGCTGAATCCATGGCTTTTTTCCTGACCACAGGCGCCGCCCCGCTGGCGAAGGGGAGAGCCGCCTTCAAGATCAAGATCCCGGACAATGCATCAAAAGCCCTGACCGGCAATCCCAATCGCGTCAAGGCGCTCCTCCAGGAATACGGTCAGGCGATCGCAAAAAGCCGTTCTGCTGGCCACCCGGTCAGCTTCCGTGTCGATGTCGATTCCGAAGGTGAGATGGTTGTCACTCCCGTTGAGGCGGTGGAAATGACAACGGTGCCTGTCGTAGAGGAAAACGATGCACTGGATCCGGAGTTGGAGCAGGCATTGATGGCCGCACGGGCGCGGGGGCGCATAAAGGCTGCTGAGGTCCTCAGCGGCACTGACATGCTGAATGCCGACGAATTCGCCAAGCTGCTTGGCACAACACGCGTAACGGTGAATTCAAAGCGCCAGACCGGACTGGTATTGGGGCTGGATGGCGCGAAACGCGGGTTTCGCTTCCCGGATTGGCAGATCGATGCCGATGGCAAGCCGTTTGCAGCGCTTGCAACGCTCCACGAGCGACTGGGCGGAGCCTGGGCGGTTTACCGGTTCCTGGTCCAGCCCCACGGAGAGCTGGACGGACTGACAGGTCGCGAGGCATTGGAGCGGGGACGGACCGAGCAAGCGCTCGAGGTTGTCGAGAGCATTGGTCGAGATTTCCGCTGAATGGCACGTACTCTGCCGCCTCCCGGCTTTGCAAATGCAAGCCTTCACCTGCATACGGTCGCAGCCGGACTTCGGTTCGGTCGCATCTATCTGGGCACCTACCCTGATCCACTGGGCTTCGGTAAAACGCCGAGCCGTTTCAGCGATCCACGCCGGCGCAAATTCGCTAATCGGTTCGGGGTGCTCTATTTGGGCGATACGGTGAAGGTGTGCTTTCTCGAAGCCGTCTTGCGCGATCAACGCGATGGGGTCCTCGGCGACCTGCCGATAGCTGAATCCGAATTGTACGACCGCAATTTCGCAGAGATCGAGGTCATCAATCCGCTGATGATGGTCGATCTTCGAGACGACGGGCCGATCAAGATGGGTGTGCCGACGGATGTCGCGAAGGGCTCAAAGCAATCCCTCGCACGGAAGTGGGCGGTCGCCTTCAATGAACACGACAGCCAGGTCGACGGCATCATCTACCCGTCTCGGCTCAACGGCCACACCAACCTTGCACTGTTCGATCGAGCTATTGAAAAACTGAAGGCGGTCCGCACGACGAAGCTGATCCGCGCGCCGGGTCTGGCTGATATACTAAACGACCTCAATGTCGCAATTGTCGAACCTGATCGCTGATATTTGCCTGTCGTCGAAGTCGGATCCAGCACTACTTCTGCCCACCGATCCGGGACAGATCGACCCGAATTCCCGCGGTTCCAACCTCCTTTTCGTCTGAGGGCTCCCCTTCGCTCTGGGAGGCGGTGGCATCAGCAGGTTTGTCTGCGGCATCCGAAGAAACTTCCTTCCGATCGACGATTGTACCACCTGGATCCTCCGCCTGAAACACGCTTTGCCCCTCGAACTGGCCGGTGTTCCAAGCGTAAACGGCATCTTCGAAGATCTGTGGAAGCACCTCTTTGCTCGTTGGGTTGCCATACCACTTTGAAACGATGCGCATGATCTTGGAAAACATCTTCGTCCCCATGCGAAGGTTTTCGCAAGGTGCGATCAAATCTGGTTTAAGCTCGGACGCGTCCTTCACGCCGACACCCGCCGGGAACTGTGTCAGGCCCACACGCACGACGGCCTGTCCGACATACTGGCGTATGACCTCCATCGCCTCGTCTGGCGTCTTCGGTTTTGGGACAAGGATGAGCCGCCCTCCGGCTTTGACCGTGACAGCAAGCGGATCGCCCGGACCGACAGCGGACACGAACTGCTCGACTATGGCGGGTTTCAGGGRGAGATCGGCGCATTCCGCGATAAAGGCAGCATCCATGACGAAGGCTCCAAAGTTCAGGTATTGAAGGAAATCACAAGGGGAACGCCGAACAGAGCGGACCAGGCTTTGGCGCTCGCGCGCTGGATGGCGATGATGTTGCCACCCGTCGTCCACCAGCCATTGCCGATCAAAACGATCGCGTCAGGTCGGTGTAGCATCGACTGGAGAATGGGCCACAGGACGAGCTGCTCGTAGCAGATAAGCGGCGCGATCTTTCGGCCCGCGACCTCGACGACAGGATTGGCCAAGAGGTTGGAGCGGGCGCCGCCAGTCTCTCCTGTCCATCGCTCCCATGGACGCCACATCGAAACCGGCACAGGCATGCGCTCGCGATAGAGGACACGCCCCCCATGCGCATCGATGGCCACCATGACGTTGTCGTAGCCAACCGCATCGACGACCGCCGCGCCGGCGACCACAGTCACGTGGGTTCCTTGCAGCTCATTCCGCCAGAAACGTTCAAGCGTTGACGTCCAAAAGCCCAGTGTGCTCTCGGGAAGCACGACGACGGTCTCTCGTGTTCCGGCAGCCTTCCGAACAGTCGTCACCACGTCACGTTGACGTTGAAGGGATTGATCGCGGCCAAGACTTGCGCCCATTTCAAGGTCGACACCACGCCACCCCTCCGGTAGAATCTGATGTGTCCCCGATGCGGCGGACCAAAGCCATAGACCTGACAGGGCAATGGCGATCGCAGGCCCGATCCGGGTTACCAGACCGATTAGGCCGGCTGACAACACGAGAAGCCCCCACCATCCCCATCCAGGAAACAGAATTCCCGCCGCCGTCAAAGGATGCGCCCAGCCTGTGATCCCGAGCGGGGGCAGACCGGTGAGAGCCAAGATGAGGAGATATCGCACCGCTTTTACCAAGCCCGACCGTGCTGTCCAGAATACCGCATGGAGAGCAACGAAAGACGATGCCGCCGCGACCCAGAAGAGGAGGCCAACCCAGAGGTCAGCGGAAAAGAACTGGGCAACGCCGGCAGGCAATCCTCGCGACGCCGCCAGGAAATAGCCCGCTGCGACGAGGGCCGCGGCGATCCGCGTCGGTGATCGCGCCCACAGAAGCGGGAAGAAGGTTGCCGCAGGTAGAAGGGACGCCCGGCCGCTCCAGCCGACCGCCCCGGCGACCACGGCAAGCGAGACGAGAACGGCAGTCATCATGACCTCACGGCGCATAGGTCAACACCTCTTGCGCCAGACCGAGCACACCTGAAACAGGTACTGGCCCGAAATACCTGGAATCCCATGAGCCCATGAAGTCGGAGTGCAAATACACCTCTCCGGGCCGCACCATCCCGCTTTGATCGGGCCGTAGAGATCGCCCCTGTGCATCCTTCTCTATGATGCGGGATCCGGGGATCGGCACGCCATCAATGGCGACACGATCGGTGACGTCCACGCGCTGTCCCGCCACCGCGATGACGGTCTTGATCAACGGTCCGAACCCACCGGGGCAAAGACCCGGACGGAGATATCCGCGCTGCCTCGCCTCGCGCATAGCGGTATTTTCAGGCGGGCACACGAAAACCGTATCCCCGGGCAAGACGGAGCGGGTGAGTGGAACGATGCGCCACAGGCCGAGCGGCTCACTCGGCGTCGTGTTGATGCGCAGACCACCAATCCAACCGGCAGCAAAGAGGACGCCCAACAGGCCGGCGGCGACGGATAACGTGAGGCAGGCGCGGCGTCGTTGGCGAAGCATCGTGCCACCTTCAAGCATCGTCTTGATCATTTCAGGGAAAGCCCCTTGGTCTGGGTTTGCCGCGCTGTTTCAGCCTGCTTCAACGCCAGCGTGGTGCGCTCGTGCGCGGCGAGTTGCTGCACAGTGCGCATGCTGTTCCAGGCAGACTGCACTTCGCTTTTCTGCGAAGGGTTCATCCCGGCCGTTAATTTGTGAAAGGTCTCGCCGTTTGCATCTTTTGCCGAGATCGGCAGCAAGCTGCGTTCTCCGAAACGCTCGGACACAGCCTTAGCAAACCCCTCCAGTTCCGCTTTGACGTTTCTGTCGGCCAGCGCATATTCGAGACCGGCGGGAAGATCGTTGCGATCGATCGCATCGCGGATCCGTTCGAGCGTCTGCCTGGCCGATGGAGAGAGGGCAGGGATGTCGACGGAGACCTTGAGACGGATTGCCCGCTCTTGCGCTTCATGCTTTCGCTCTGCTTCGGCCCGAGCGGTAAGATAGCGCTCGAGGTTTCGCGCCAGGGCAGGCGCGTTGACAAGCGCCGTGTCGCGCGCGGCCCTTTCGTTCGCTCCGGCGAAGAGGCCGGTCTTGCCTTTGAGCGCTCCAAACCTTTCCGGCTCTGCTGCGATCTTCGCAAGCGTGCTCTGCGCTCTTTCCGGATCTTTCAGCATGGCATCGACATTGACCGCCTTGAACGCGGTCTCCGGCTCGGCGAAGACCTGGGTAAAGCGTGTAGTGACCTCCTGCCATTGCTTCTTCAGACCGGGATCGGCGACTAAACGATCCTCAATGGCCTGATCGATCGATTTCGGGAACGTGGTGATGCCTGATACCATTGGCTTCGCCTCCATTACGGGGTTCGGGGTCACTTGGGTATTCGGGCCCTTGAGACCGAGCTGTGCGCCGATCGTCGCCAGGCGGGCGGTGAGATTGACGAGCTTCTGTTTCTGCCGAACGGTCCAGTTGAGGCGGTCGCGAACGAGGGTGCGCGCGACATTGACCAGATGCAGGCCGCGCGCGTCGGCGAAGCGAAGGGCCGCGCGATAGAAGGCGCCCTTCTCGTAGTCGAGCGTTGTTTCCTTGGAGTTCTTGCGCGATAAAAGCTCGGCCAGGCCACCCGCCTTGGCGAAGGATCGCGAGCCATAATAGACGCCGAGATCCTCGCGATGACGGGTCATCGCCACATAGGTCAGGTGCCGGTCGAGGGAAAGCGAGGCCAGAACCTTGACCCTGTCGACGGTCGCGCCCTGGCTCTTATGGATCGTGGTCGCATATCCATGATCGACATTGTTGTAGAACCGCTGCTCTACTGTGATAACTTGGCGATGTTCGCCTTCGCCAACTTCGGCAACGATACGCCCCGGCGCAGCTTCCATGACCTTGGCCAGCATGCCGTTCTTGACGCCCAACGAGCCCTCGTTCTTCAAGAAGACGATCTGGTCGCCGGCGGCAAAATGACGGATACCGTCTTCCGTCTTGAAGGCGTGACCGCCATCGACAAGGCCGCGCTCCACCAGCTTGGCGCGCGCCAGCTCGTTGAGCATCCTGACGTCGCGGCGAAGGTGTGCGAGGATCAGCGAGGACCGGGCCGGATCGTACTCGCGGTTCCAATCGGAGATAAGGTTTTCGACGGCTTGTGACTTCAAGGTCGATCCCATCATCCGACCGTTTGCGCTGTAGGACTCGACAGCCTTGGCGATGTTGCCGCGGGCGAGATCGAGCGACGCGTCGCGCATCCATTGCTCGTGCTGGCGGTAGATGGTTTCGAGTTCGGCGTAGCCGATGCGATCAGCGATGGCGCGGAAGGCGGCACCTGCCTCGATCGGCTGCAGCTGTTCGGGATCACCGATGAGAACGAGCTTTGCCCCGCGCAGAATTGCCTCTTCAACAAGCTGTGCCATCTGTTTCGAAGAGACCATGCCGGCTTCGTCCAGAACCAAAACGGTCTTGTCATCGAGATGGTCGCGACCTTGAGCCCAGCGCAGTTCCCAGGACGACAATGTGCGCGAGCCGATCCCAGCTTCCTTTTCCAATCCTTCGGCCGCCTTCCCCGCCAGGGCGGCGCCAACGACACGATAGCCGGCCGCTTCCCAGGCCTCGCGCGCCGCCTTCATCATTGTGGTTTTGCCGGCGCCGGCGCGGCCGATCACGGCTGCAATCCGTTCAGGACCTGCGACACGCTCAATGGCCGTTTTCTGCTCATCCGAGAGGCGCTCATGGCGCGCGAACACCGCTTCGATGATCTTCTGCCGGACGCGGTGTGACGATCGCTGGGACAGCCAGATCGACCGGTTTGCCATCTCGGCCTCAAGGCTGATCATCTCACGCGTCGTGTAGCGGGCTGGCGTCCTGACACCGGAGGTAAAGTCGATCCGCTCGCGATCGAGGCGCAGCACGTCCGGATGTTGCATGATCCGCGCCATCAAGTTCTGGAAGAGAGCTGCGTCGTCGACATAGCGATGGAGGACCTTCGCTACGTCGTGGTTGCCGAACACGCTTTTCTCACGGGTGATGAGATCGAGCACGATGCCGGGATTGCGCTGGATGCGCCGGACGTTCTCCGCGCGCCGCTCCTCCTGCAATTCGATCCGCTCGAGCTTCCGTGACCCGGCCGTGGCCAGCCCGTTTTGCGTTTCCGATTTTCGCTCGATGGCTGTGGCGCCGACACCGATATGAATGGTCGGTGTCAGGTCGATACCCTGCTTTTCGAAGGATCGGCCATCGATGCGGATATCCAGCCCGGCAAGCACCAGGTGCCGGTTCAGACATGCAAACCATCCAGCACGAAAGGAATTGAAGTCCTCGGTGCCACCCGCCCAGAGTTCATAGATGATTTTGCCAGTGTCATTGCGAATGGGCTGGCCGTCTGGTCCAAGAACAGCGACCTTCTTGGCACCGAACCCATCCTCGCTCAGAGGCCGCAACGTTGTCATCAGATGGACATGCGGGTTGCCGGGTGCATCGTGATAGACCCAGTCCGCGACCATACCCTTCGTCGTAAGGTGCTCGGCAACGAAGTCTCGCATCAGCGCGATGTTCTGCTCGGAGGATAGGTCGATCGGCAGCGCGATGGTCACATCCTTGGCAAGCTGGGCATCGACCCGCTTTTCGAACACCTCGACCTTGTTCCAGAACGCTTCCGAGGCTCCCGAGACCGATCGATCGGAAATCATGACGCGTAGCCAGTCTGGCGCATCGGCAGGGATCACGAACTCCTCGTGCAGAAGCCCCTGCTTCCTCGTGTAGTCGATTGTGCGTGCTTCCCGCTCATAGTCCATCCTCGCGCAGTGCCGGTAGGCCGCTGACAGCACTGCGCTGCGGCCAGAGCCACGGGCGACGATGCTGACTGAGAAATGCGGGACGGCCACGGGCGGAGCACTCCTTCTTACGAATGAAATCAACTGGTTGATCGCAAGAGGTGGCCCCGCCAGGGGGCAAAAGCAGAACGTCGCGTCAGCGACGTATAATTGCGCCCTTGGATCCGCTCTTGTCGAGCGGCGGGATCATTCGCCAAATGCTGACGCTTTGGCGAGGTACAAATTTGTACCTGTCCTGCCGGGGRTAAATCGAGGACTCTCATCCCACCATTCCACGGATATCACTGGAGATTGCATCCCGATGAAGAAGCCAACGTCAAAAATCCGCGAAGAACTTGCCCGTTTGCAGGAACAGCTGAAGCAGGCGGAAACACGCGACGCCGAACGCATCGGCCGCATTGCGCTGAAGGCGGGGCTCGGAGAGATCGAAATCGACGACGCCGACCTTCAGGCGGCGTTCGAGGACGTGGCGAAGCGGTTTCGCGGAACCAACGCCGGATCGAACGGAAAGGGAAAGACTGCCGCTGGAGCGACCGGAACATCGTCGGCCACGTCGCTCAGCGCTAGCGCGGCTACGAGCCAGGCTGGCGAGGCTTGAGCGGATGCAGCGGCTGACCACAGCAGAGGCCAGAAAGAAGGACGCTCGCGAGAAGATCGAGTTGGGCGGCCTGATCGTCAAAGCCGGGTTACGCTATGAGAAACGCGCACTTCTGTTGGGTGTTCTGATCGAAGCGCAAAAGAAAATCAAGGGCGATGAGGCGGAGCGATCCCGTCTGACCGCAATCGGCGCGGAGGCATTCGGCAATGACAGCGACTAGGATCCTGCTCGCCGTTGTCCCGCCGCTGATGATGATTGCCATCGCCCTCGCGTTGCCGGGGACCGAACAATGGCTTGCGACGTTCGGAAAAACGGCGGAGGCGAAATTGACGCTCGGCCGAATCGGACTGTCGCTGCCCTATATCGCGAGCGCTGCGATCGGGCTGATCTTTCTCCTCAGTGCCCAGGGATCGGTCAATATCAAGACCGCAGGGTGGGGCGGCGTGGCAGGATCGGTGGCCGTCATTGCACTCGCCATCGTTCGGGAAGGAATACGGCTTTCGCAATTTGCCGGAGAGTTGAATGCGATCCGGTCGATCCTGTCCTATATCGACCCGGCAACAATGACAGGTGCTACGGCCGCTCTGTTCTCCGGCATCTTCGCGCTGCGCGTAGCGGTGATCGGCAACGCCGCATTCTCGCGTTCCGAGCCGAAACGCATCCGCGGTAAACGCGCACTGCATGGCGAGGCGGAATGGATGAAACTGCCGGAGGCAGGGAAGCTGTTCGCAGAGGACGGCGGCATCGTCATCGGCGAGCGATATCGTGTCGATCGCGACAGCACGGCGGTACTCTCTTTTCGCGCCGATATGCCTGAGACATGGGGCGCCGGGGGRAAGTCACCGCTGCTCTGCTTCGACGGTTCGTTCGGATCGTCACATGGCATCGTGTTCGCCGGGTCCGGCGGTTTCAAGACAACGTCGGTGACAATTCCAACGGCACTGAAATGGGGCGGCACGCTGATCGTACTTGATCCATCCAATGAAGTGGCGCCGATGGTCAAGGCGCACCGGATTAAGGCCGGCCGAGATGTGATCGTGCTCGACCCGAAGGATCCGGATATCGGGTTTAATGCCCTCGACTGGATCGGTCAGCATGGCGGGACGAAGGAAGAGGACATCGCTGCGGTCGCCTCGTGGATCATGAGCGAAAGCGGCCGCGCCAGCGGCGCACGGGACGATTTCTTTCGGGCGTCCGGCTTGCAGCTGCTGACTGCGATCATCGCCGATGTCTGCCTTTCCGGTCATACGGAAAAGAAGGATCAGACGCTGCGGACCGTGCGCATGAACCTCTCGGAACCGGAGCCGAAGCTGCGGGCGCGGCTTCAGGAAATCTACGACAACTCCGAGTCCGATTTCGTAAAGGAGAACGTGGCAGCGTTCGTGAACATGACGCCGGAGACATTTTCCGGTGTCTATGCCAATGCGATCAAGGAAACACATTGGCTGAGCTATCCGAACTATGCCGGTCTCGTGTCTGGTTCGACCTTTTCGACCGATGACATCGCATCGGGAAAGACCGACGTGTTCGTCGCGCTGGATCTTAAGACGCTGGAGACCCATGGTGGTCTGGCAAGGGTGATCATCGGCTCATTCCTGAACGCCATCTATAATCGTGACGGGGCGATGCCGGGACGCGCTCTGTTCCTTCTCGACGAGGTCGCTCGCCTGGGTTTCATGAGGATCCTTGAGACGGCACGCGATGCCGGCCGCAAGTACGGGATCACGCTTCTGATGATCTATCAGTCGATCGGTCAGATGCGCGAAACCTATGGCGGGCGCGACGCCACCAGCAAGTGGTTCGAGAGCGCGAGCTGGATCAGTTTCTCAGCGATCAACGATCCAGAGACCGCGGACTATATCTCCCGGCGTTGTGGAACAACGACAGTCGAAATCGATCAGGTCAGCCGCAGCGTCCAGGCGAGGGGTTCGTCCCGAACCCGATCGAAGCAACTGGCCAGCCGTCCGCTGATCCAGCCGCACGAAGTCCTGCGCATGCGCGCCGATGAGCAGATTGTGTTTACCGGGGGAAATGCGCCACTTCGATGCGGTCGCGCGATGTGGTTCCGGCGAGCCGACATGAAGTCCTGCGTTGGCGAGAACCGCTTTCATGGAGAACTGGACCTTGGAAATGAAGGTCTGAGGGACAACCCGGACCTGGAGATCGAGCGATGAGATATTGGGAAGCCTGCGAGGCACAGGTCACGGCAGAAGAGGCCATCGAAGAATGCCGCATCCATCAAATTGAGGCAATCGTTCGCGAAAGTGATAGCGCTTTGGTGGATGTCACGACCGGCGAAGTCATCGCTCATCCAGACAAGCATGCCGACTATCGTGGCGCCGATATTCTCGGTTACCTGGGATACTGATCAATGGAAGTCGGTTATCGCGGGAGGATCGTTACCGGGATCGGCGAAGACCACAGGTGGGCTTCGTTCGCTTCAGCGAATATGCCAATCGGTTCATGGAGGCCGGCGCTTAGTTCAACCAGCGGCCCGCCGTTTCCTTCAACAGAGGAACTCCCTCACACACAGTCATCGAAAGGGCCAATATGAGCAATCCGCACCAGCCGTCTGAGGATCCAGATCCGATCACTCGGTTTGTCACCTCGCCCGATGTCAATCTCCGCTATCTCGTCGGCAGCAAGGATCGCATACGGGCCTACGAGGCGAAGTACGGGTTGGAGTTCTCAGAGAGCTACGTCCAGTTCCTCAGCAGAGAGAACGGCTTGCAGCACACGCTGGATCTGGAGACCGCCGCAGAGCGGATGCCGGACGAGAAGCTGACAGCCGGCTGGCTGGCATATGTGAATGTCTTCTTCGGGATCGGCAACGAGAACCCCGATCTGGATCTCGAAATCCTCGCACCGACCATGACCTTTCACGATTACGAAGTTACGCCCTTCGCACACCCGATTGCAATCGGGGAGGACGCCACGACCATGGTTGAGATTCAAAGGGGAGCTCATCGTGGCTGGATCATGTTGGTTCAGCACGACCGTGTTTCAAACCTCCGTCGACGGATTGCACGGAGCAGATCCGTCGATGAAATCGTCCAGCAACTTATGGGGCTGCGATATTACACGAAGCTGGCAAATGATTTTGAGGAGTTGATCATGAAATATGCGCAGCTGGTCGCGCCCACAGTGAGCCGGTAGAGCGCTTGCGGGATTGGAAACGACCAAGCGAGCGAGTTGTTCGCCCCAGCGAATAGGGCCGTATCCAGCAGCCGGATAGCCAAGAATATCATCACCGATTTGAATCTATGAGGCTCGACCGATTCATAACTCTCGTTGGACGCGGACTGGAGAATTTCCGATCCTACCAACATGATCGCGCAGCCCTATCATCTTTATATCGAACGCACCGACGCGTCGAAGAACATGGCGCGCTATTACGCCATGGAAATCTCGACGACATTGTTTGGTGAAACTTGTCTGACCCGCTCGTGGGGCCGCATCGGAAAACGCGGTCAATGTATCAGCCATCATTTCGAGCAAGAAGAGGAAGCAGTGGACCTGTTTCTCGATCTCCTTCGTCAGAAGCGCGCAAGAGGGTATCGACCGGCCGCTCCTGGACGCCGCAACAAGCACTTCCGCAGACCCGATGTCACCTGAAGAGCCATGATACCAGGCGCCGCCCAGGTCGATGATGAGCTCCGCGTCTCGGGACGAGGGCTATCGAGAGCGGCTTATCTCGGGAAAAGATCTCCGGCGCGCAATGAACTCCTTCAAAAGGGGCAGGAAGAATGCCTTGCTGAAGCGACCGAGTGGCGGTTCGGGCTCCAGGTAGAACGACCGTCCGATGATGTCGCTATTGAACTCGTCAAAGATGATCCAGACACGCAAATCGACATCGAGGCCAGCGCGGCGTTTTTCGATCGCTGGTATTTCCACCGCGAACCGGTTTGGCTCCGGCTGCTTCGTCGTGATAGGAAAAAAGAGTACGAGGTCCCCATCCGATCTCGCGATCCTGACGCCGACTGCCACCGGCCGGTTCTTGCGTCCCTCCGTTTCTCCCTTGCCCGCCTCGCGGCTCCACAGGTAAGGATACCGGACGACGGCAGCCGTCTGGACCTCGTCATATCCACTCATCGGCTTGTCTCATCGCTGTCGGCGTAAGCGTCGACAGCACTCTCAAACTCGGCGAGCAATGCGTCGGGCATGGTCTCAAGCGTGCCTGCGGCACGCATATCGGACTGGCGCATCAGCCGTTCGTAGTCCTCGATGTTCAGCAGCACCAGTCGCGGTTTGTTGCGCTGAGTGATGGTAACTGGATGGCGCAAGGCCTCGGCTATAATGTCGCCTGACTTCCGCGAGAGGTCACTCGTGGTGTAGGAACCGGTGCTGCTGGTCATTTGAGCATCTCCTCGCAGTAAAATCACAGTGAATAGGATAGATAGTTCGGTTGGGGGCAAAATACAGCAAATACAGCATTGATGTAAATGCTGAATATGGTGACCGCACCTGGGGGTGACAGTTTTTTGGATATCGGTGACCTCGCTCGGCAAGAACGCCATGGCGCGTCCAACTCCTTTCGACACCGCAAACCGCCAGCCTGGCTGTCGTTATATACCGCCCTCAGAAGGGCGGCTCGGCGTGGAGAAGGCCGTGCTGTTCGGCCATGGCAACGATCATCTCGGCCTCGGCCAGCTCGAGTTCGGCCGCGATCTCTCGGCGCTCATCAGCGTCAAAAGCGTTCTTGAGTTCAGCCCGCAATTCCTCAATCTGGATTTCGAGTTCGTAGGTCATCTTCGTCTCCTTGACGTTTGTGAACGATGACCGACGAGTCCGAGAGGGGATGGCGGGGTCAGGGATCGCGCAAGCGACCGGCAGAGCCGGGGAGTGGGGGAGCCGATTTGCGCAAGCTGCCCTTCGGGAAGGTGGAGCAAATTGGGGGAACCGCTCATCCTTGAGGCCGCGATTCCCGCTTGGTATGATCGCTCATTCTGAGCAGCTTCTCCGCTTTCCGTATGCCACCAAAAAAGCCGGACCTGGCTCGATGCCGGGTCCGGCTTTGATTTTCGGAAGAGGAGAGGCTCCGCCGGTGGCGGAGCCCCGTGATGTCAATCAGTCCCGGTTCGGGCGGGACCAGATGAGCTGGAGGCCATCCTCGCCTTCAACTTCGGCGAGCGTTGCGTAGATCGGAGCCGGGAAGCTGGGATCGTCGAGCTTGACCGAGAGGTAGTCGCGGCCCTGTTCGGAGGTTTTCTGCCAGGCGGCACCTAGCTCGACGCTCCCGGCGTAGACGCGGAACTGCGGGCCCTTGTCGGAGGGGTTTTCGACCCGGGCGATGCGGGCCTTGACGTTGAGGGCGAGCGTGCGGATGGAGCCGGTGAAGCCATTTTCGGTGGAGGTGAATGTGCCGATGGTTGCCATTGTCGTATTCCTTTCATTATTCGGGCCGCGCCCATCGCGGCCTCGATAGCTGTCAAAAGACCGGTGACGATCGGACCGCACCCAATAGGGCCGCAATGAAATGGAGGGCGGCAAGTCGCAGATTTGTTAGTGGGCGAGGAGGAAGGCGCAGCCTTCCGGGGTAAGAAATCTGAGCCTTGTCGTTGCGGGAAGACGATCGAGGCGCAGCCGGTCTCCGGTCAGACATGCCTCATCGAGCCCGCAGATGGGGTGCCGGAAACTCTGAGGTGAAGGGATATGGCAATGGTGCTCCGCCGCATTCGCCCGGGCACGAATGGCATCTTGCGCCATCCCCCGCTTCGACCGTCGTTGCTTGCTTCAGTCGGGGACACGAGCCCCTCGCATCATCGGCCCACTTGCCCAACTTACCCCGTGCGATATCGTTGCAATCGCGAATCGCCGCCTGGAGGATCAATGCGTCAGCAGACCAAGCCGTTCATCATTGAGCGCAAACCATCCCGCAAACCCAAACCCGACGCTCAAAAACCGTCAATCTGGGGAGGGCTGGATGCTGACATCGCACAAGGTCTGAAGGACCAACGGAACATGGAACAGGGGGCCGCCACTGGTGGTGACGACCGCGCCTGAGCGTCAGGCCGCAGCCTTCACATCCGCTTCCGGCTGCAAGGAATGCAGGAATGTCACGGCTCGTTGCGCATGGGCCGCCGCCTGGAAGATCGCCCGCTTGTCGTTGGCCAGCACCGATAGCCACGACTGAAGATAGGACGCATGATCCGGCCGCGGCTCGAGTTCCGGAGCGATGCCGAGATCGGCGCAGAGAAAGCAGCTCCCGAGCTCGGCAATGAGTTCTTCGCGCGCGCGCTCCGTCCGGTCCTTCGCATAGCGCGATAGATCTCGTCCGACACGATGTTCCGCCGCCGTCCAATGGGTCGCCTCATGGCTGAGGACAGCCGCGTGGCCGGCAGCATCGCGAAACGCTTCGAAGGGCGGCATCTGGATAAAGTCCATGACCGGTGAATAATAGGCCTGATTGCCACCGTGCCGGATCACGGCGCCGGTGTTGCGGAAGAAGAGATCGGCGCGCGCTATTCGCTCGACAGGATCCCGGATCTTGGCCGGCGGGGCATGATAGGTGTCGGGCAAACCGTCGATCTGCTCGATATTGAACACAGAATATGCCTTCAGGAACGGAATTTCCCGATCAACATCATTGCCGTTTCCGTCGGCTACCGACTTTGTGAAGCGGCTGGCAAAGACGACGGTCGAGCCCGTTTCGCCTTTCCGCACGGCCCCACCCAGCTCGAGCGCCTGTTTGAAGGTCATCCACATCGAGGAGGAGAAGCCCCGCGATACCTGCTCCGACCACAGAAGCAGCACGTTCATGCCGGAATAGGGCAGGCCGTTGTGGCGCATCGGTCGGCTGATGCGACTATGCGTGTTGGCGGCGCTCCATGGTTTCATCCAGGGTCGAACGCCCTGTTCGAGATCTTCAACGATCCGATCGGTGATCCGCGTGTAGATATCCGCACGGTCCGATTCCGCTTTCCTCGTCATGACTTCTCTCTCCTTTTCTTAAGGCCGCGCCTATCGCGTCCGTCACGGAGGTCCGAAGTCAGGGGCCGAGGTCAAGGTCATGCACCGGAACGGCCGCAACAGCGTGGAGGACGGCAAAGCCGTTGCATGGGCGTCCGGCGCATGCAGGACCGCCGAGCGGGACGGGCCGCGATAGGCGCGCATCCAGCTTTCATTTTCGACATGAGAAAAGGCCGGCGCATGCAGGCGCCAGCCAAGGAACAAGAAAGCAGGGGCGGGGTGCGACCCCGCCGTTCGTATTATCCGAAAGCGGCCAACTGAGCTTCGGCTGCTTTGCGGTCGAGCGATGCGCCCGGATTTTCGACCGGCCGGTCGAAGGGCTTCCAGGTCTCGCCGATGACCTGTTCGTAAGCCGCGACTGCGCCCTCGGCTGCCATGCGCAGCGCGTGCGACTGGACACCCATGTCGGCCGCGAACTCCCGCTTGCGCTGGGCGGCGCTGTCATAGCCGACCGGACCATCGAGATCCTCGTCGCGGGCATCGTTGGACGCCTTGGCCGTCGCGTCGCGCGCCTCGGTGACGGCGCGGGAGTAGAACTGCCCGGCCCCATGCGCGGATCCGACGAAGGCCCCGACAATCCGCTGGAGGTGGATCTGCATCGCCTTTTCGCCGAGGCCTTCCGAAAGGCTTTCTGCGGTCTCGACGATCAGCCGTTCGTGAAGGCTGCGGATGCCATCGCTGTCGACGACTGCCGTGCCGAAGCTTGTCGCGATCTTGGACGCCTGGGAGGCGTCGGGGCAGGAGAGGCGGACCATTTCGAGGGTGGTACCGCGGCGAGATTGCGACGACCTGGTGTTGGAGCGATTGGGGGTAGAGGGCTTGGCCATGTCTGTTCCTTCCTTGGCTTGCGAAGCGATTCCGGCCCGTGCCGGTCTGCCCTTCGATGCGGACGACCAGAACCGGCAAGGGACGGGCGGCTTCACAGGTCCGATCCAACTGAGCGAGCAGGGCAGGCTTGCGGGCCAGCAGGTCTTGACCTGAGCAGACCGCGAGCCCGCCCTCGCGCAGAGAGGTAGGACTCGGCCGCCCCGCGGCGCGACAGCGGCCTTGAAACAACCGGCCGCCGGTTCAGACCGCAGCGAACAAGAAGGGCAGTCCGACACGGGTCCGATATTACTCCCAAGGCAAGCGACAGATATGGCCAAGCTCACCATGACGATGACATCGAAGCCGGGTAGGGACATCGCCAGGTCCTTTCGCCTCGGGTCCTCCTATATCTCCGGATGCTGCACAGGCTCGCCGTCGCGATGCTGGAACGCCCCGATGACCTGCTCCTGCATCGCCAGCCTGCAAGCGATCGTGTCGAGTTCGACCCAGCGCTCGAAGGCAAAGCGGTCGACGAGCTCCCGATGGTAGAGACGGGGACCGGACCGGCGCCGCGCGCGGCTCCGGACCTTCACCGTGCTCGCCTGTCTCCCGGCGCGCGCCGGAATCTGACGGGTCAAACAGTCGAGATGCCGCTGGGTCTCGCGCCGGGCGCCGATTGCTTTCGCCTGCGGCCTCAAGGGGCGGATGTCGATCATGACCCATCCCCCCGGCTTCGCCAGCCGACGAAGGAGGAGGGGCCATCATATTCAGCGTGGCGAGCGAGATCGATGACGAAGCCGAACCGCCCCCGCCCCGCATACTCGTCGCTTGCCACCAGAAAGCGGCGTTCTTCACCACCGCGGGTATGGCCTCCGCCGATCTTCGCCACGACCTCCGTCATGCCGGGGCGCTGATCGGACAAGATTGCCGACATAACGATGTAGTCCGCCGCATGGCGTTGATCGAACGCCCGGCGATCCCTGGCCCAGCTCTCGCCCTCGGCGAGCGAGCGGCCACGGATTTTCTCCCAAGCGTCGGGCCAGGTATTGCGGATGGTTTTTTCTGCCATTGACCGCTCGTAGGCGGTGAACAGGTCCGGGAAACTTATCGCGACGATCGCCCATTCGCAGTCTTCCTCGTACCAGAGCATATCCTTCCGCAGCAGCGGATGGACCTTGGCATTGCGCTCTGTCGACAGATGGAAACCGCCATGCCCTGATGTCATGTGAGCGACGACGCCCTCTGCGTACACGACCGCCATCTGCGATCCGCCCCATGGTGTACTGGTCGACATGCGGGTTTGCACGCGGTTCAGCTTGGCAAGATCGCGTTTGTGACCAGCGGTCTCGGCGACGCGCGCACGGAATTCCGCTTCATCCGCCACCCGGCCGTCATGCCCGATGAAATCTGCCCGCGTCAGATCGGCAAGTGGCCGACGGATCCCACCGGCACTTGCAACAAAAGCAAAGCCGCCGGGTGATGTGACCATGGCAAGGACCAGGTCACCGATGCGGGCGACCGGCAAGCCATCCGCGCTGGTGGCAAACTCCACCCCCGAAAGATCGGGGGTGGGTGGTGTCATGTTCGACTGGAAGGCGGCGCTCATGCTGCAACCCTCTGATCGACGTCTTCGTCATGCACATCATGATCGGGCAGGTCCGCATCCTCGGGTTCGCCTTCGACCACATCGTCGGTATCGTGTTCTGGCTGATCTACCGATGGATCATCGATATCGCTTTCCCCGTCATCCTGGGGCCTCGCGCCGATGACATCCGTGGCAACGCCTGCCCGGATCCACTCGAGCAACTCGTCGGCAGGCGGCGCGAAGCGGGCCGACGCATGCACGAAGTGCTCGTTTGCGAAATGCTCGACGAGCGCTGTACGCGTCTCGCGGACCTTCGAGCGCGGCTGGATCGATGCCTCAGCGCAAGAGGCTTCCAGTGCCTGGCGCGACAAGCACAAGAGAAAATCTTCCGAGCCCATGTTTGGCAGGAACGCGTCGCCGCCGATCGCCTCGCCGGCGATGCGCGCGACCATGCCGCTGTTCGACATGCCCCGGCGGCAAGAGAGCACATCGATCAGCACGGAGCGAACCGCAACCCGAAGCGTGTCCTGATCGAAGGCGAGCTTGCCATGCTCGTCAAACAGTCCGACGGCATGACGCGAGAAGCGCTTGCCGCCGTAGAAGGTACCATCTGCGCCGGAGTCGATGCGGACATTCTGGCCGGCGAACGCCAGGACCATCAGCGCCATCAGCATATCATCCTCGATCGGCGCGCGACCGAGCGCATCGTGCAGGGCATCAGTGCGGAAATCGCCGATCATGTCGTGGCCCTTCTGCGTGACGTCGGGCCGGACTTTCGGCGTGGCGACTGCGTCAGCGTCATCGCCGCCAGTGACCGATCCGTCGCCAACAGCACCCTTCGGCTTCACCGCCTCGGGGATGCGGTAATGCACCGTCTGGACCTTGCCGTCACGATCGAGGTAGAGCGCCGTATGGTCGGACTTGGACGGCTTGCCGTAGACTTGGGATCCCTTCTTCGGCAGCTCCGGCTGGCCCCAGCTGTTGACCTCGACGATCGCGCCGCGCTTCGGCAGGTTGCTCGTCATCCATTCGTGCTGGGCGCCAAGAAAACCTTCGACATTGGTGGTGTAGCGACCGTCCTCGTCGGCCGGTGCGAAGAGATCCTCCACCCATTCGATGCCGTAGGCCTGAGCCAGATCGTCACCGAAGCTCGCGTCCCTGGCATACATGCGCTTTTTCGTCAGCGCATTGGCGATCTGCCACCAGGCAGCGGTGTCACCCTTCTTGGGGCGGTTAGCCTTCCAGACCTCCTTCTGGTCGACCTGGCCCGCCGCCGCGATCACCCGCAACTGCTGCTCGGACGGCATGTCACCCAGCGCCATCTGCTCCAGCATAGCTGGCAGCACATTGGCAAGCAGGCGCAGCTTACGGATCTGGCGGACAGGAAGAGCGAGAGCGACGGCGATCGCTTCCTCGGTCCAGCCGAGAGCAACGAGCCGTTCGATGCCGCGCCATTGATCGACGGGATTCAGAGGCTCGCGGACGCTGTTCTCGACCATCGAGCGCATCGCGCCATTGTCGTTGGCGGCGTCGGCCACGAGGATTTCGATTTCTTCGAGGCCTGCAGCGATGGCGAGGCGCACCCGACGATGCCCGGCGTCGATAATGTAGCCGTTTCCACCATCGGTTTCCGGCGCGACCACCGGCGGCTGGACGATGCCGACTGCCTTGATCGTCGCCAGCATGAGCGCATCGGCCTGCGGCGAGGACTTCGACTGGCGCATCCGGTCGGGGTTTTCCTTCAGAGCGCGCGGGTCAACCTTGATGATCTGCATGGGATTTGTCCTTGTCTAGAGGGTTCCGGACCGGCGCCATGCCAGCCCTTCCTGTCTTCATTTTTCTCGAAGACACCTCCCGGACCGCCGAACGGCCGGACTGACGCAACTGCGGCCGAGCATCCCTGCTGCGAAGGACGAGCGGGGCTGACAGCCCTGCGAAGAACGAGTGGCCGGGATGGCGCAGGCGGCGGTTGAGCGCACGCATCGGCAGGAGGACCGATCGGCGACCGGTTCTTTCCTCCTCCTTCCTTTCCGTTTCTCCATTAGAAGAGCGGTCCGCGCACGCCGAGGCGCGAACGACATGCAAAACCTCGACCGGAAACAGAAACGCAAAAGGGCGCTCGACCCGCGAGGGGAGCGCCCTTTAAGATCCCGGACGACATCGAAAAACCACAGCGATTGCGGCGGCAGGACATCATCTGAACGGGAAGTGATGTTCAGATATTGTCGATGGCGGAAAAATTCAAGTCGCGACCGTGAACATTCGCTGATAAATGTCTCCGCCGTCCAAGAGAGCCAGTCGAGGAAAGATGCACACAGATCCTGCAACCCGGAGGGCCATCGCACAACGCGCCATCAATCGCGCGAAGTCGCGCGGTACGCCGATCGACGAGGACCCAATCTTTATGGCTCTGCTGGATCCATGGATCAGTGGCGACATCGACATGCGTACGATGCGCGAGCGCTATCTCGGCAGTCTTTCTCTCAAGGAAGAACAGCACCTTGGTCGTCAGCCTGCCCAGGATGAGATATCTTTGGATGATGATGTGTCAGAAAAAAGGGCCGACGGAGTAAACCGCGGCCCATAAAGTGTGGAGATCTTTGACCTCCAGAGGGGAACAGCTGCTGCGACGGAACTGGGAGGTAACCGTCATATGCATCAGCTGTAGGCTTTATGCCTGATTTTTGGCCAATCGGAAATCATTTATTGTGCAATGCAGCTATGCGGCCAGCGCGTTGGTCTCATTGCCGAGGCCGCCCGCCAGCTGAGTTTCGATGTCACGTAGCTCGCGCCTTTTCTCCTTCAGGTCGTCAGCGAACGCGAACGCTCCTCCGTCTCGCGAACGGTAGGAGGCCAGCCGGCGCTCGGCCTCTTCTAACCGCCGGCGATACTGAAGCTGCTCCTGCTCGAAGCCGTCGAGTCCGTGCTCCAGCCGTGAGATGGCACCCAGCGGCGTGACCGTGATTGCAAGCTCGATCTCTTGACTTACGCCTGTGCGCTGGAGCAGCGTCCCGTAGCGATAGCCGTCGCCCTTGCCGAACCGCTCACCCTCATAGACCAGATCGAAGCCGCCGATCGTGGCAAGGTGAACCTCGCCCTCATGCTGAAGCTGCAAAAGCGTGAGGATTTCCTTCATGAGCGCCCGGCCGGCCTCCTTGCGCTCGGCATGTTCTTTGCCGAGCACCGTCATGGTGAAGGCATCGCCGGTGGTCGACTGTAGCCGCGCGATGTCCTGGCCGATTTCGTCGATCCGCCGGGTTGAGACCTCGGTTTCGCGCGCTGCATCTCGCATCTGCCGGCGGACGGCGTATTGATCGTCCTCGTGGGCGGCCCGCAGCCGTTCGAGCCGTGCGATATCGGCCTCCAAGCCTGCCTTCTGCATCAATCGTTCATCGCCGGATGCGATCGCCTTGGCCATGGCGAACTGGTTGGCCGCCCCTTCTCCAACATCCTCCAGTCGCCTGATCGAGGTGTCGCCAGACAGGGCCGCGGCAATGAACCGGGCTTTGCGCTCATTATTCTGCCACATGCTGGCATCCAACGAGGCTTCCGTCGCATAGGCGAAGATATCGACCTCCTCATGCTGGTTGCCCTGGCGGACGATCCGGCCTTCTCGCTGCTCGATCTGCGACGGCAGCCATGGGACATCCAGGTGATGGAGCGCCTTCAGCCGAAGCTGGGCGTTGACGCCCGTGCCCATAGTTTCAGACGAGCCGATCAGGAAACGAACCTTGCCGGCCCTGACATCGCCGAACAGTCGCTGCTTGGCTTCTGTCTTCTTGTAGTTCTGCATGAAGGCGATTTGCGGGGCGGGCACGCCGAGCCGGATCAGCTCGTCGCGAATGAACCGATAGGCCGAGAAGCCTCGGCTCTTCTCCACGTTGATTGTGCCGAGATCGGAAAAGATCATCTGGGCAGCTCCTGGTAGATCGAAGTCTTTGCCGTCGGGGCGCCGATAGATGGCTTCCCTGGTGTCCTTCCAGATCCGATGGGCATTGCGGACGAGCAGATTGAGCTTGTTATTCTCCTCGTTGTCGGCCGCCGGCATGACGAAGCGCAGGTCGATCGCCGCATGGCGCCCATCAGTGATGACGGACAGCAGTATGTCGTCACCGGGCTTGGCGGGCCCCTCGCGCTGTTCGATCGCCTTGATCCTGCTGCCGAGGGTCTGCTGATAGGTCTTGAACAGTGCCGTCGGCTTGGCAGTCATGATCTGCCGCCGGCCGGTCGAGATGTTGGGCACCTTAACATACTGCCGGAGATCCTCGGGCATCACCACATCGGCAAACGAGCGGAACATGGCGATCAGCTCCGGCACGTTGACGAAGGAGGCAAAGCGGCTGACCGGCTTGTATTTGCCGGACGGCTGGATTTCGAGTTCGGTGGTCGTGTCGCCGAAGCAGGAGGCCCAGGCATCGAATTCGTGCAGCCCACGCTCGGCAAGCGCTGCATGGCCAAGCAGGCGCTGGATGGAAAACATCTCGCCCAGCGTGTTCGTGATCGGCGTACCGGACGCCAGCACCAGCGCGCGGCCAGGGTTCCGCGTCTCGATGTAGCGGGATTTGACATAGAGATCCCAGGCGCGCTGCGATCCATTCGGATCGATGCCCTTCAGCGTCGACATGTTGGTAGCAAAGGACAGTTTTCGGAACTCCTGCGCCTCGTCGACGATGATCTGATCGATGCCGATTTCCGAGATCGTCAGCAGGTCATCCTTGCGGGTCCCCAAGCCTTCGAGCCGCTCCTGAAGACCTTCTTTTAGCCGCTCTAGGCGCTTGCGCGAGACGCGGTCTTCGCTGTCAACCTTGGTCAACAGGTCCTCATAGAGCTGCAACTCGTCCTGGATCATCTCCTGTTCGAAGGCAGACGGCACGGCGATGAACCGGAACGCCGAATGCGTGATGATGATCGCGTCCCAGGTCGCGGTTGCCGCCCGTGACAGGAAGCGAGCACGCTTGTCTTTGGTGAAATTGGTTTCGTCGGCGACGAGGATGCGGGCATTCGGATAAAGCGCTAGAAACTCGCGAGCGGCCTGCGCGAGGCAATGGCCGGGTACGACCAGCATGGCCTTGGCAATCAGTCCAAGCCGGCGCTGCTCCATGATGGCCGCCGCCATTGTCATCGTCTTACCGGCGCCGACGGCATGGGCAAGATAGGTTGAGCCGTCGGCGATGATTCGCCAGATGCCGCGTTTCTGGTGCCCATACAAAAGAAAGGCGCCGGAGGCGCCAGGGAGTTTCAGGTGGGAGCCGTCGAATTTTCGCGGCGCGATGTTGTTGAAGCGATCATTGTAATCGCGGGCCAGCCGGTCGGTTCGATCCGGATCGGTCCAGACCCAGTCCTGAAAAGCCTGCTTGATCCTTTGCAGCTTGTCACGCGCGGCTTCGGTGTCAACGACATTGAGGACCCGGCGTTCGCCATCCCAATCCTTGAACACGTCGAAGATCTGAGGTACCCGGCTATTGAGCGCATCAGCAAGCAGCTCGCCTGCATGGCGGCGGCTCGTTCCCCATTCCGATGTGCCGGCGGCGCTATAACCGAGTTGTCGTGCCTCCACCGTCCAGGAACCGAGTTCCGGCATATGATAGATGCGGATTTCCGCCTCCATCTTTTGCCTGACGAAGGCGACGACATCGGCGGCCGGGATCCAGGGCGCGCCGAGACGGGCGGTGATGTCGGAGGGGCGCAAGTCTGCCGGCTGAACGACTGCCAAGGCGCGCACGTTGCGCTCATACGTCGGATCGAGCTCGGCTGCGGCCTGCGCGGCGGCGAGCTTTGTGCGGACGCCCCCTGAGAGATATCCGTCTGCCGTCTTCCACGATCCATCGGCCGGATCACGGAAGATGGCCTCGCCCAGCTCGTCGACCACATCAGCAGGATCGCTGTGCAGCAGCTCGGCGACATGGTCGATATCGACGTGGCCGCGTTCATTCAGCACGACGGCGAGTGCATCTGCAGGCGAGGTAATTGTCGGTGCGGCCGGCGGAGCAATCACCCGTTCCGAAAAAATCGGCCCAGGCTTCGCCGTGTCGGTCTCCAGATCATAGTCCTCGATCGAGGCGACCAGCCAGCAATCGGGATCGTCGCGGAACGGTGCGAGGTTCGGCTGGCGGTGGGTCTCCTTGACCTCACCCGTCTCGGCATCTTCCTGGATCGAGACTGTTGTGTGGTTGATCGGCCCGAAATCGCGCACAAAACTCGACCAGGCGATGCGCAATCGCACCTGGAGATCGCGCCATGGCCGATCGGTTTCCTGCGCCTTCAGGACCTCGCGCACTGCATCGCGGATCGGGATCAGCTTTGAGACGATCCGGACGTGCTTTTCCGGGACCCCATCGCCTGAGCGACCCTTGCGGACGGTGACCGGCACGGCCGATCCGTCGAGCATCTGCATCAGGCCCTGCGACCGGTCGAGGAAGAAGCTGCCCTCGCGAACGGAGCCGCCTCTCGGCTGCAAGGCGGCGATCTCGCCGAGCTCGTCTTCCAGATCGATATCGATGGGCGTCGGCTCGCCGTCGTAGAGATCGGCGGGCAATAGATCGATTGCAGCGGCGAGGGCGGTGTCGAGATCCTCGTCATCGCGGGGCCGGCATGTGTAGGTCTCGCCGAACGGGCCGGAGGTCAGGGCGTGTGTGCCGAGCACGAAGTCCGGATGCCGACCAAACCAGCGATTGACCCTGATGGCGCCTTCGTCGTCGGTGGCCGGCCTGATCTCATCGACATCGAGCCACAGCTGATTTCCCTCCGGCTCTCCGGGCTTGTGCTTGCGGAAGAAGAGGATGTCGACGACGACATCCGTACCGGCGTCGCGACGGAAGCTGCCCTCGGGCAGCCGGATTGCTGCGATCAGGTCGGCGGATTTGGCGATATGCTCGCGTGCCGTGGTATCGGCCTTGTCCATCGTACCATGCGAGGTGACGAAGGCGGCGAGCGCGCCGGGCTTCAACAGGTCAATCGACCGGGCGATGAAATAGTCGTGCAAACGAAGGCCAAGCGATCGGTAAGCGCGGTCCGAGCGGACGGTGCGATCGGAGAAGGGCGGATTGCCGATGGCGAGGTCGTAGATCGGAGCCAAATCCGTGCGGGCAAAGTCGCCATTGATGATCCGTGCCTTCGGCTGAAGCAGGCGGGCGATGCGGGCGGTGACCGGATCAAGCTCGATCCCGGTCACAAAGGCGGCATCGCGATATGGCTCCGGCATCAGGGCCGGGAACAGCCCCGGGCCGATACCCGGTTCCAGCACCCGGCCACCGCGCCAGCCCAGTTTCTGGACCCCAGCCCAGATTGCGCTGATGATGTACTCCGGCGTGAAATGCGCATATTGGGTGCAGCGGGCAAGCGACACATAATCGCTCTCGCAAACCGCGCGCTCGAGCGAAGAACCAATATCGTCCCAGCCCTGGCGGAAATCGACATCACCCGGCCGACGGAACATACCGTTGGCCAGTTCGCCGGCGCCGAAGCCCGTGAAGCGGATCAACTGCGCCTGTTCCTTGACCGTCGCCGGCCGGTCCTGCCTGGCAATGCTGTCGGCGATAAGGATCGCCGCGACATTGGCGCGGGCGCGATCCTTCCAGGAGGCGTCCAGCCCGCGGTCGCCGTCGAGATAGAAATTTGCCCGAAGCCTCGCGCGCCGGACAGGTGTGGCAGCGACGGGCAGGGCAGGTGCAGGTGCTGGCGGCACGGGATCCGGATCGTCGTCATTGGCGGCATCAGGCGAGAACCCGCCGAACGCTGTCACGCCAAGTCCGAGGCCGGACGAAAGCCCGCTCGAGCCGAACATGTCTGATGTAAATGGATCGTTGCTCATGGGAAAGCTCCTTGAAATAAGGGCGTGCGCCGTCGCTCGGCCAAGGAGAAGGCCGCTCTCGGCGCGGGATTCGCGAATGATGATCTGGCTCAAGCGGCCAGCGATGCGGGGAGGTGGCGTAGATGCACCGGCAGCTTGGCCGCTATCTCGTCGTCGGACAGGGTATCGAGCAACTTCAGGAACGTACCTTCACTGCCGCCATAGAGCATAACCGTCCGATGGCTCTGCACCGCCGTCGGCCAACCCTCGCCGGCATAGCCACGATAGTCGTCGGTGGTCGTGCTCCAGATGTGCTCAAGCCGTTCTTCGCGGCTCATCGCCCGGACCGGTCGGGCTTCGCGGTCAACGATCGCGGTCCGCATCGCCTCGACAGAGTTCGGGTCCGAGAGGTCGCAGTAGGTGTGAAAGTAGCGGACCGCTTCATCGATCCGGATCGCATAAAACACGGAAGTCACCGACCCGGTCATGAACTCACGCATCGCAAAGATCGGCCCGCGCATCCACAGCGGTGGTAGGATGTCGAGCATGTAAGAGTAGGAGGTTTCATCGATCTCGAACCATTCGCCGGCATAGACGGCAGACTGGTCGCCAGCAAAGCGGTCGGGGCGCATAGCGTGCCTGTCGAACATCCGGAACATGTCGGCACGCTTGGCCGCTCCTTGAAAGATTTTGCGGGGAAGGGCTCTCGAGTTCATCAGCTTGATCCTTTCGGGGTTTCGGACCAAAGGCAGCAGTGTCGTCTCGACCTCACTATCCACTTCAGTCCTTCATGACCCCTTCCGCGCTGCCGGCCTCGTGTCCGGCCGGGTCAAGGGCCGGCGCATGCCGGGCGGAGCCTCCCTTGATGCGGCCGGCGCGCATGCGGCAGGCCTCGTTATTCCCTTCGGTCTTCCTTTCCCGCTTTTCCCGTTCCCTGTTCTGGAGAACCTCGTTCCAATCCTCCGCCGGCGGACGGAGCCGCTGCCAGTCGCAACCGGACGCCTCGGCGAGCGCACGCAGTCGTTCTGCGTAGGCGTCCCCTTGAGGATTGGCATCCGTGGCCGCGACCAGTGTCAGTCCCGGCCGCACAGCAAGTTCGGCAAGCGCCGCATCTGTGGCCGGAGACCACCCTCCGCCCGTGCTGAGATAGAGAGTTTGCTCGCGCGGGCCTTCGAGAGCCGCAAGGCTCATCGCGTCAATCGCGGCCTCGGTAACGCAGAGACGAGAGGCATCGCTTGGTCCAAAACGGAAGAGAACCTTTGAACCCCCGGTGGCAAAGCCACGCCAGTCGGGACCGCGCTCCTCCCAGCCCACAACGCGTCCCTCGCCATCGACGTGAGCCGCCCACATACTGCCGAAGGGTCCTTCCCGCAGGACACCCTCGCAAATGGCCTGCCGCGCGATGGCCGTCGGGATCCAGCGCCCCCAGCACAGATAGCGCCAGGCCCCGGATCCGGGCGAAGGCGTGGGCCGGCTGCGCCAACGGTCGCCAATGTCTTTTACTGGCACTGAAGACCGCAAGGACCTCCATTCCGGCCGGGAGAGTTGATACCCGACAATTGACGCGACTGCTTCCGTTGCGGACGGGAATGGAATTCCTTCCAGGAACATGGCAAGGCCGAAGACATCGCCTTTCTCGTCGCTGAGCGGATCGAACCAGCCGCGCCCGTCATGCGTGACAATGACAATGCTGCCGCTACGCCGGTATTTGACGGCGCGTCGCGTGCTTTCCTTCAGATCGATTTCGTAACCGGCTCGTTCCAGCACGGCTTCGCAACTCACCTTGGCGCGCAGCGCCTCCAACTCTTCTCTCTTCATTGTTTTCCGATCACTTGTCGATCGCCCTTCTTTTCCAATCCGCGTACCTGCGGCTATCCTCGTTTCCGCCGCGAAGAGTGGAGGGGGCAAGGGCGCGGCAATCAAGGTGCAGATTTGCACCGGGCCGCGGCGGAGCTTCCCTTGCGGCCAACAGGTCGCCAGCGGCATTTCTGAGTGGTGAGGGACATGCGGGTCTCAATGAGACCCGCGCGGCGCATATTCATGCACGACCTCAAGATCGTCTTCGTCATCGAGTTCGTCGGACGGAAGGACGCCGAATTCGTCGCCGGATTTGAAGAGTGTCACCGGAACCATGAGGATGCGGGAAAGCGAAAATGCGTGGCTTTGGGCGAGTGCAAGATCCTGTGCCATGTAAGAAACCTCCGTCCGGAGCGGGCCGATCCCGCTTATGTGGACGGCCCCTTCTTGCAAGAGCTTTTTTCTGGTTCGATCGGATCGCTTGCGTGCATATGTCCGGCCTGTTGATGCGTCACATAGACGCTGGCCAAGATGGCTTCCGCGGCGCGAGTTCCAAACACGATGTCGGCCTGATGAAGGCCAAGCGGGATATCGGAGTGTCACGCGTCCCGGATCGATCGATCATACCATCTAGTCGTTCTTGCAAGTTCACTGGATCAGCTCCGATACTGGCACTTCCTTCCCGTTCATCGGGGCGACTGATCAATTGCTATGCTGTTGCCGCCCTCGCGGCTTCACCATCTTCGCGCCTGTACGGTTCGCCGGTGACCATCATTTTCCAGGCGATCCGAGCGATTTTGTTGGCGAGAGCTACCGCTACCAGTTTCGGTGGTTTGCGCTTGAGAAGTTCTGTCAGCCAGTGCGACGCAGCACGGCCACGGCCCGCCCTTAATTGTTGAAGCACAGCGGTCGCCCCTTGAACCAACGTGCTGCGCAATTTCTCATCACCGGCACGGGTGATAACCCCGAGCCTCTGTCTTCCTCCGGTTGAGTGATCCTTGGGTGTTAGGCCCATCCAGGCCGCGAACTGCCTCCCAGAGGCGAACTCTTTGGGCGCGGGCGTTTTCATCGTCAGAAGCGCCGCACCGAGCGGCCCAACGCCAGGAATTTTGGCCAGGCGATTACTCACTTCGTTATTTCTGTACCAAGCCTTGAGTTTGGCCTCGATATCTTTGCGCCGCTCGTCCATCCGGGCAAATTCATCAGACAGGGAGGCAAAGAGTTCGCGGGCGAGATCTGGTACAGTCTCATCGACCATGATCCGTTCGAGCAACAGAGGGACATGGCTTATTCCCTTCGCTGCAGTTAACCCGAACTCGGCTGCATAACCACGAATAGTGTTCGCAAGCTGGGTCTGCGCCACAATCAGTCGTTCCCGCATCCCGACGAGCATCAGGCCGGCTTGCTGTTCCGGAGTTTTCGCGGGAACGAAGCGCATCGTCGGTCGACTCGCTGCCTCGCAAAGCGCCTCAGCATCCGCAGCATCATTTTTGCCACGCTTGACGTAGGGCTTCGCAAGCTGTGGCGCGATCAACTTCACATCGTGGCCCAGCGAGGTCAGAACTCGAGCCCAGTGATGCGAGGCGCCGCAGGCTTCGATAGCAACCAGCGTTGGCGGGCACTTCTCGAAGAAATCCAACATCTCCCTACGGCGCATCTTCTTACGCAATACCGGCTGTTCGGCAGAATTCACCCCATGCAACTGAAAGACATGCTTCGACGTATCCATGCCGATCCGGGCGATCTCATTCATATTCGGCTCCTTCGCTTGAGTTGCTACGACACATTCTGGCATATTCCGATGCCGTCAGGGCCGTCCACACCAACACGATGGCTCCTCGAAAGGACCAGGACCGGTCGCGATCACCGCGAAGACGAAGGCGGAGCGGCGGCAGCTTGCTAGCCGACCCCGATAGTGGGTTGATCGACGGAGATCCGGACATGGTCCAGGACGCCATCCATAAAGAGCGGGGTTGGTTTGCTTCGGCGGGAATTGAGGTATCCGGCACAGATCGTTCACGGAAGCCAGCTCAGCATTTGTTGCCGAGCACCTGTCTGACCAGCCCACCAGTCAGCGACGGCCGGCTTTCTCCTGATCGGACAAGGCCTTGAGAACAGCGAAGTCCATCTCAGCGCGTGGCTCTATCCGGGCTATCTCGCTGGCGACTTTCGACCAGTGCCAGAACTCGTCGAGATCACCACTGGACCGGCTATGCAACGCACGGCGCTGTGCTTCGTAGTAGGACCCGGCTGGATCCGAACTTGCGAGAAGCCTGGCATCAGCCTGCCATCGCCGCCGTATTGCCCGGCGATGTGCGAGCCATCGTGTGAGGAAGTGGATCATCAATCTCTCGAGACCGGTGGCGATATAGGCAAGTTACCACAAACTCGATGGAGAGGCATTAATATATTGATATTCCAACATCTTAGAGAAAATCAGATAAGCTGAATTATGGAACTACGACACCGCCGAGAAGCACGTTGATTTCGCGATACTTGTGGAAATCAGCAAAACATGTCCCAAATTCACCAATGTGACCTAAATACAAAATAGGCATTTCCTCCTAGAAAAAATTTATCCTAGCGTATTCCTTGCGAAACAGCATTCTATCTGCTTATATCAAAGTATTAAATGAGATAATGAATTCGTTATTGCCATACAAATACAGTATCCTCGACGAGGCCCCGCGTTTTTTTGTTTTCAAAACCTTCTAGAGTACCGTTCTCGCCTTTTAGCTGAAAACGCTATGCGTCGAATGCAGGCATCTACCTCAGGGAACTCGCGTCCCAGGGAACGACGATGGCCATCGTGACCCACGATTTCGGTTTCGCGCGGCGGGTAGCAGACCGCGCCATTCTTCTCGATAAAGGCCGCGTCCTACGCGACGCTCCGGTTGACGAAGTCATCCAGCGGCACGACCTCCCGCAATTCACCCCCTCCGCCGGAGACCCTGTTTCACCCTGACACCTTCCGAGGGAAGTGGTCCATCATGCACATTGGAGAACGGATTATGCCAACCGAGTACAGCGACGTTGGGACGATATTTTCATGCCCGAAGGTCTCCGACCTCGATCAGCTCGACGCACATGTCGCGGTCATCGGCGCACCGATCGGGCGGCCTTACAGCGCCGAAGCTTTAGATTGCGACCAGGCGAACGCTCCCGATGCCATCAGGGCAGCGTCGGGACGGTTTCAGTCCATGGACGAGCGGTTCGATTTCGACGTCGGCGGCACGGTACTCGACGGGAGGGAAATCAAGGTCGTCGACTGCGGTAACGTCACCGTGGATCGCGAGGATCTGGCGGGTACATCGGTACGCATCGAAAACGCCATCCGTAAAATCCTGAACGCCGGGGCGGTGCCGATCGTTCTCGGCGGGGATCACTCGATACCGATACCGGTCCTCAAGGCCTATTCCGGGCATGACGGCCAGCTGACGATCATCCAGATCGACGCCCACATCGACTGGCGCGACGAGGTTCACGGCGTGACGGACGGCTATTCCAGTCCGATGCGTCGCGCTTCGGAGATGGCGCATGTCGGGGAGATGTTCCAGATCGGCATTCGCGGTCAAGGCAGCGCGGGTGCCAGCGAGGTTCGGGCCGCGACCGAATACGGTGCCCACATCGTATCGGCGTACGATCTGCACGAAGTCGGTATGCAGGGCGTACTCGACCGTATTCCCGATGGCGGGAACTACTATATCACGCTGGACGCCGATGGCATGGACCCTTCGGTAATGCCCGCTGTCGCCTTTCCCGCGCCCGGTGGCGTGCTTTACCATCAGCTTCGTGCCCTGTTGCAGGGCCTTGTCCGCAAGGGGCGTGTCGTGGGAATGGACATCGTGGAGATGACACCTTCCCGCGATGTCAACGACGTCACCGCGATCGCGGCAGGCCGCGTGATAAACATGATAGTGGGCGCTCTCGCCCGAAGCCCACGTTTCCTGAACGACGCCTCGCGGCCTTCGATCGATGACCATGACTGAGCCAACGAACCTCGAAACGACCTTGGGCCCGAACTCCGGCGATTCCGGGAAGGACAATGCGGCCATAGCGGAACTGGTCGGCGTGTCGAAGTGGTACGGCGAGTTCCAGGTCCTGCGCGAGATCGATCTCAAAGTTTCGCGCGGGGAGCGCATCGTCATCGCCGGACCGTCCGGGTCCGGAAAATCCACGATGATCCGATGCATAAACCGTCTCGAGGAGCATCAGCAGGGCAAGATCGTCGTGGACGGCGTCGAACTCACCGGAGATCTCAGGAAGATCGACGAAGTTCGACGGGAGGTCGGGATGGTGTTCCAGCACTTCAACCTGTTCCCGCATCTGACCATCCTCGAGAACTGCACTCTGGCACCGATGTCGGTACGAAAGCTGTCGAGAAAGCAGGCAGACGAGATCGCGATGCACTATCTGGAACGGGTCCGGATTCCCGAACAGGCAAACAAGTATCCTGGCCAGCTGTCGGGCGGTCAGCAGCAACGCGTAGCGATAGCCCGCGCGCTGTGCATGAAGCCCAAGATAATGCTGTTCGACGAACCGACTTCGGCACTCGACCCGGAAATGGTCAAGGAGGTTCTGGACACGATGGTGACCCTCGCCGAGGAAGGGATGACTATGCTTTGCGTGACCCATGAGATGGGTTTCGCGCGGCAGGTCGCTGACCGCGTTGTCTTCATGGACGGAGGCCGCATCATCGAACAGAATACCCCGGCTAGGTTCTTCGACAACCCGGAACAGGAGCGCACGAAGATCTTCCTCAACCAGATCATGCACTGAACCGCCGACGCGCGCGAAACAGGTCGTTTGCCGCTCCCGACAGACGGAACGGCAAACGACCACTCCCCTCCGGCAAGACCGGAGAGGAGTATCCCGGAAGAAGCACCGAGCGGTGTCGGCGGCGGACCCCGGCGATACCCTCCCAAGATTGATCGGCTGCCGCTGCATCGAGGGTGAACAGCAGCCGATCCGCTCCCTTCGGCGGCGGTGCGAAGGGAGTCATCCGCGTTAGCTTCGAAATGCGGTCGCTAACCGAATTGCTCGGCGACCGTCTCGCGGGCAGTGATGCCCAGGATTTCGTCGGTCACTTCGTGCACTCCCTTCATTCCGTCGACCCTGAAGAGCAGGCCTTGCTCGCGGTAGTATGCCGACAGAGGACGCGTCGCTACGCGGTAGGCCTCCAGACGCACCCGCATCGTATCGACGTCATCGTCCTTCCGGACCTCTGTGGAATTCGCGAGTGCGGCCCTGGCCCTGTTCAGGACTCGTTCCAGTACAACGGTTTCGTCTACGACCAGCTCGACAACGGCGTCTAGCCTCTCGTCGGCGAGCAAGCCGTCGAGCCACCGGGCTTGTGCCACGTTTCGGGGGAATCCGTCGAGTATGAAGCCCCGAGCCGCATCGCCTTGTTGGAGACGGCGGGCGACGACATCGGAAATGAGATCGTCGGAGACGAGACCGCCCGCCTCCATAGTCGAGCGGATCGAGAGCCCGAGTTCTGTACCGGAACGGACTTCCGAACGCAGTATCTCTCCGGTTGACAGGTGCGGAATCTTGTACCGACGGGACACTATTTCCGCCTGTGTGCCTTTGCCGGCACCCGGCGCGCCTAGAAACATCAGCCTCATGTTCGTTCCCTTTTTATCAAGCTGCCGCTTTGTTCTGACGGTTCGCGATAAGATCATCCACGACAGCCGGATCGGCTAGCGTGGAAGTATCCCCGAGAGCTCCGAAATCATCCTCCGCGATCTTCCGCAAAATCCGGCGCATGATCTTGCCCGAACGCGTTTTCGGCAGGCCCGGCGCGAACTGGATCTTGTCCGGTGCGGCGATGGGCCCGATTTCGCTGCGGACATGCTTGACGAGTTGCTGCCTAAGTTCATCGGATTCCTCTGCGGCGGCCATCAGTGTCACGTAGCAGTAGATGCCTTGCCCCTTGATGGCATGCGGGTAGCCGACGACCGCCGCTTCCGAAACGAGATCGTGCGACACGAGAGCGGATTCCACTTCCGCGGTCCCGAGGCGATGGCCCGACACGTTGAGCACGTCGTCGACGCGCCCCGTGATCCAGTAGTAGCCGTCCTCGTCACGACGGCAGCCATCTCCCGTGAAGTACTTGCCCTTGTAGGTGGAGAAGTATGTTTGAATGAAGCGGTCGTGGTCGCCGTAGACCGTGCGCATCTGGCCGGGCCAGCTGTCCGCGATGCACAGGTTTCCGTCAGCCGCCCCCTCGAGGACATTGCCGTCGTTGTCCACGAGTTCGGGCCTGACACCGAAGAACGGCGTCGTCGCCGATCCCGGCTTGAGATCGGTCGCGCCCGGCAGGGGCGTAATGAGGTGGCCGCCTGTTTCCGTCTGCCACCAGGTATCGATGATCGGACAACGCCCCTGCCCCACGACATCGTGGTACCATTGCCATGCCTCCGGGTTGATCGGTTCGCCGACGGTACCGAGCAGACGCAGACTGGACCGGTGCGACCGGGTGACGAACTCGTCGCCCGCACCCATCAACGACCGTATTGCGGTCGGGGCCGTGTAGAAGATGTTGACCTTGTGCTTGTCGATGACTTCCCAGAAACGACCCTGGTCGGGGAAGGTCGGCACGCCCTCGAACATCAAGGTCGTCGCGCCGTTCGCCAAGGGGCCGTATAGGATGTAGGAATGCCCGGTGACCCAGCCCACATCGGCCGTGCACCAGTAGACATCTCCCGGGTGATAGTCGAACACGTATTCGTGGGTCATTGCGGCGTATACGAGGTATCCGCCTGTCGTATGGACGACACCTTTGGGCTTTCCGGTGGAACCCGACGTATAGAGGATGAAAAGCGGGTCCTCGGCGTTCATGCTTTCCGGAGCGCACGTGGCGTCGACAGTCTCGACCTCCCGGTGGTGCCAGACATCCCGTCCGGGTGCCCAGCCGATTTTGCCGCCAGTACGTCGCACGACGAGGACTTTGTCGACAAGCACATGCTGGCGTGCGGCGATGTCGATTGCCTTGTCCGCGTTGTCTTTGAGAGGTACCGCCTTGCCGCCGCGAACGCCCTCGTCGCAGGTAACGACGAACGTCGACTCGCAGTCCACGATACGGCCGGCGAGGGCTTCGGGCGAGAACCCCCCGAATACGACCGAATGCACGGCTCCGATCCGGGCGCAGGCGAGCATCGCGTATGCTGCCTCGGGGACCATCGGCATATAGATGGTAACCCGGTCGCCTTTCTTCACGCCATACTTCTTCATGACATTCGCCATGCGGCAGACATGCTCGTGAAGTTCGCTGTAGGTGATCTTGCGGTCGACGTAGGGATTGTCGCCCTCGAAAATGATCGCGGTCCGATCCCCATGCTGGTCGAGATGGCGGTCGATGCAATTGTAGGAGACGTTCGTTTCGCCGTCTTCGAACCACTTGATCGAAACGTCCCCGGTAAACGACGTGTTCTTCACGACTGAGAACGGCTTGAACCAGTCGATCCGCTTGCCATGCTCGGCCCAGAATGCGTCCGGGTCGCTAACGCTTGCCGCGTACCACTGGTCGTATTTGGTCCTATCGATAAGCGCGCGGTCCTTGACCGGTTGCTGTACCGGATAAACCTTCTGTGACATCGGTACTCCTCCTCACTATGCTCTTGATGTGTTGGCCAGGCTCGCCCCTATCGGGTCAGCCTGTGAAAAATCGCCGGAAGGTGGGACGGCAGTTGCTCGACCCTCGTTACCGTCGTCGCTCCCTTGCGACCGAAAATCCGGTCGGCGTAGGACGGTGCGTCGGAGCCGAGCGCCACGCAGAACGTGTCGATGCCCTTCTGATTGACTGAATGGACCGCGGCCCGGGCGTCCTCCACGAGGTAACGCTCGTCGTCCACGTCGATATCCGAGGGCTCCCCGTCGGTGACTACGAGCAACAGACGTCGGTAGCTTCGTTGCCGTGAAAGGTCCTCGGCAGCATGCCTGATAGCCGTTCCGAGCCGGGTGGACATTCCGCTATCCAGCCCGGCGAGACGCATCTTTGTCCTGAGATCGTAGGGCTCCGCGAAATCCTTGATCCGGAAATACCGGACGTCTTCACGTGTGTCTGAACAGAATGCCGCCAAGGCGAATTTGTCGCCGAGCCCGGCTATCGTGCTCGATAACAGGGCGGTTGAAACGCGCTCCACGTCGAGGACTTTCCTCGTCCCTCCCTGAACGGCATCGGCGGTGGAGTTCGACACGTCGAGCAAAATCAGGACGGATAGGTCTCGACTTCTCCGTTCGTAACGGCTGTAGACCCTGAAATCGGGAGCTACGTTCATCCGACTGGAAATCGCAGCGTCGATGCAGGCGTCCACGTCGAGGACATCGCCGTCCGCCTGTCGTCGCAAGCGTTCGGTTCGGCCCGTCCGCGCGGCACGGATCATGTTCGCCAGCTTCGACGAGATATCGGCATGTGCCCTCTCGGCGAGAATGATCGCGTCGGCCGGCTTTTCCGGAACCCGGTGTTCTCGAACGGAACACCACTCGGTGCGATCCTTGCGCGCGAGATAATCGTATTCGGGATACCGGGCGACGAGAACTCCATCGGACGCATCGCGGCTCAGGCATACCTTTCCGACAGCCTCGTTATCGCCTCTGTCTTCGGCTTCGTCATCCGGTTTCCCGTCGTCACACTGCTGCTGCTCGACCCGAGCGCCTTCGACGATGTCCTGCATTTCGATTGCCGGTTCCGCTGCGTCGCCGAAATCCCAGATACCGATGTTGTCGTCGCGATATGCGGGCTGGACGACATATCCCTTGGCGTCGAACCGGATACGCATCTGACCGAGGTCGTTGCCGAGGAGACCGCCGATCGTCCTGCTGAGCGACTGGTCGGACAGATCGAGGTCGGCTGCCTGCTCGAACAGCGTTCGTCCCTTCTCGATCCAGCCATCGGGGTCGCGGTAGTCGCTGTCGATCAGGGCTCTCGCAAGCCTTGCCAGGAGCGACGTGGCCAAGGGCGGACCGCCGGGCTTGGCGACATGAAAAGGCAGCCACAGTTCTGCGAGACCCGGCAACTCGCGGATCGCCAGGCGTTCTACGCGAGCGTCCTCGATCACGGAAATGACTGCAAGCTGGAATGGCTTCAACGCTCCGACGGGGAAAAGCTGCTCCGTGAAGTGATGGTGAGCGCCGACGTGGGCGACGGCGGCGCGATAGATACGACGCGACTCTTCACCCTCGAATCCGGAAAACGAGGGCGGCATCCGGATGCCCCCGCCTCCGAACCCCACGCGGCGTCGCATCGGCTCGGGCATGTCGGGTGCGGCGACCTGCATGGGTGGCTCGATGCCCCACACGGCGCGCAGGTACGGTCTAAGCGTCCCCTGCAGGGCGGCGTATCGATCCGCCCCCTCCTCGACGTCGAAGAATCGCCTGGCCTCCGGGTCTTCCATCTTGAAGAATGCCGCCTGCCTTTCGGGGTGGCGACGTCCGATGGCGATACCCATCGACACGAACGCTTTGAACCCGGCGAGATCGACCCTGCCGAGGATTTTCGCGCTGTTCTCCAGCAGCGCGACGATCGCTGAGGGAGCGGCCTTCGCTGCATTCTCCACGATGAGCAGCCATTCGATGACTGCGTCCGGTCGGTGAAGTAGTTCCGCCACGGCGACGGCGCTGTCCGGCAGAATGGAAGTCGTCCGCTTGTCCGTCCGGATCGCGAACTCCGAGACGGCACGACCCAACCTCAGTACGGGCTCCAGCCCCACGATATCCGCGAGCTCGGGTCCCCGTCGACGGTAGGCGCTGGCGACGAGATCACCGTACCCGGCCTGGTCGATTCTTTCGTGAGCCGACTTCCACTCGGCATCCCATCGCCCGGCATTGAGGAGGTCGGCGTGCGAAGGCATCAGAAACAGACCGATACGGCGGCGGTCAACGCTTCGCGGACGTCGGGGTCGTCGGTGATAGGGAGAACGATCGCCATCCGACAGGCCTGGGCGATCGGAATGCCCTGCCTCGTCAACATGGCCGCATGGATCAACATTCGCGTCGATGCCCCCTCGTCGAGACCGTGACCGCGTAGATTGCGCGACCGCTGCGCGACGCGAACCAATGCGCTCGCTATTGCGGTCTCCACGCCCGCTTCCTTCGCTACGATCTCCGCTTCCGCCACGTCGTCCGGGTAGTCGAAGCCGATCGCCGAAAACCGCTGCTTTGTAGATTCCTTGAGGTCCTTCAGGACGCTTTGATATCCGGGATTGTAGGACACGACGATCCTGAAATCCGGATGAGCGCGCACCACCTCGTTCTTTTTCTCCAACGGGAGAATACGACGGTCGTCGGTCAGAGAATGGATGACGACGGTAGTGTCCTGCCTGGCTTCCACTATTTCGTCGAGATAGCATATCGCGCCAAGGCGGGCCGCCATGGTGAGTGGGCCGTCGTGCCACTTGGTGCCGTCGGCGTCGAGCAGAAATCGCCCTACGAGGTCGGCGGCCGTCATGTCTTCGTGACAGGAAACGGTCACCAGGGGCTGGCCGAGACGCCATGCCATGTGTTCCACGAAACGGGTCTTGCCACATCCGGTCGGCCCCTTGAGCATGACGGGAATGCGCATCCGGTAAGCGGCCTCGAACAGCGCGACTTCCTCACCGGAGGCGCGATAAAACGGCTCCTCGACGATCGCGAAATCCTGCAGGGCGTCGGGTATGACGGAAGCTTGATCGAGGTTGGTCCTGGGCTGCATGCTGAAATCCCTATATGATCTCTCCTGGCGGACAGGCCGCCCGCCAGGAGAGTGCTGATCACGGCATCAACGATGGGCGGTCGTGGAATTGGGAATACCCTCGATCGGGCATTCTTCCGTTCCGACAGTGCCGCGGGTCATTGCCTCGACCATTTCGCGCGTGCCCTCCGGATCGCTGATCCACTTCGCATAGAAGTTATACGGGCATGCAGCCGTACCCTTGTCGCCGTCACCAGAGTTGATGAGGCCCGTGTAGCCGCGGTGGAGAAGCTTGAAGAGGTGGTTCTGGGACTGCCCGTTCTTACGGGCGTCCCTGATCGCCGACACAGAGAGCTGGGCATACTGGATGCCGTTTTCCTCGGTGCCGCACTCGCCGAGCGTTCGGCCGTCGAAGCCGACGATGGCGGAATGACCGAAGTAGGAATAGACGCCGTCGAAACCCGCAGCATTCGCCACCGCGACGTAGACGTTATTCGCCCATGCCATGGATTTGGACATCTGGACCTGCTGGTCCTTTGCCGGATACATGTAGCCCTGGCAGCGGACGATCAGTTCCGCGCCGCGCATCGCGCAGTCGCGCCAGATCTCGGGATAATTTCCGTCATCGCAGATGATGAGGCTGATCTTGAGACCTTTCGGCCCCTCGGACACGTAGGTGCAATCGCCCGGGTACCATCCCTCGATCGGAACCCAGGGCATGATTTTCCGGTACTTCTGGACGATCTCGCCCTTGTTGTTCATCAGGATAAGCGTGTTGTAGGGAGCCTTCTTGGGATGCTCCTCGTGACGTTCGCCCGTCAGCGAGAAGACGCCCCACACATTCGCCTTGCGGCATGCCTCGGAGAAAATCGCGGTTTCTTCGCCGGGAATCTGGGAGGCGGTTTCGTACATTTCCTTGGAATCGTACATGATGCCGTGGGTGGAATATTCCGGGAATATCACGAGGTCCATGCCCGGAAGGCCGACCTTCATTCCCTCGATCATGTTCGCGATGTTGCGCGCGTTCTCGAGGACTTCGGCTTTGGTGTGAAGCCTTGGCATCTTGTAGTTCACGACGGCAACGCCGACCGTGTCTTTGCTGCTGGTGATATCGCCGTGGTACATAGTCGTTCTCCTCACGTTGTAGTTTCTGGGTTTGGCGGATGGTCGTTTTCCGACGCCTGCATTCGTCGTGAGCGCAGGCCTCGGACATGATGGACGCGAAGCGGTGGGAGGCCCGCCCCGCGAAACAGTCGTCTGCCGGAGCGGCGACTGACCGGTCGCTCCGCCTCGAGTTCCTTCTCCCTCGCAGGAACAAAAAAGGCCCCGGAACGAGCTGCTTGAGGGCAGTTCGTTCCGGGGCCTTTTTGCCACCTATGTAGTTCGGCTCTGTTGCCGACAGGCTGCCCGGCGAAAACCGAACACAAAAAAACCCACGTTCCGCAAAGCGAAAAGCGTGGGGTCACATCACCCGTATTTCGATGGCATCTTTGCCATACCGATTTCACGAAGACTAGGTGAGAGGTTGGCTCGAGTCAACAACGAGTTGGCAGTAGCGATGTGGAAATGCGCTTGGGAGGTACTCGCCATTCGCCAACAAAAGCTGTTGACGTCATAGTACGTGTTGGCTAGCTTTTCTTCGCTGGCAACAACGCCATCCAAATCCACGGTAACGACGCCCCACGTTCGCTTCGCGACACGTGGGTTTTTTTGTTTCCGAACACGGACGCTCAAACGCGGCACGTGTCCGGAAACATGGTCACGAATACCGACAAAGGGGAACTCGATGAACATCCTAATCCGCACCCTCAGCCCTGTCCTTTTCGCAGCCGCGCTGACGTCCACAGTGCAGGCTGCCGAGACATCGTATCCACTCAAGATACGGAATTGCGGTCGCGACATCACGATCGAGAATGCCCCTACCCGGACGGTTTCGATCGGTCAGAGCAGCACCGAAATCCTCTACAGACTGGGTCTCGCTAACAAAGTCGTCGGTACGGCCCTCTGGGTGGGTCCGGTCCTCAAGGGTTACGAAGAGATCGATTCCAAAATCGAACGACTTGCCGACAACGATCCGAGTTTCGAAAGCGTCCTCTCTAAAAAGCCGGATCTGATCACCGTCCAGTTCCAATGGCAGGTAGGGCCGGAGGGCGTCGTCGCGAAACCCGAGCAGTTCGAGGAGCTCGGAATTCCGGTTTACACCTCGCCTTCGGATTGCGTCGGCAAGGAAAATTCCGCTGCGAGCGACGGGGTGAGACATCAAGTGTTCACCATGGAGCTTGTCTACCGGGAAATCCGCGACCTGGCGGCGATCTACAACATCCAGGACAAGGGCGAAGAGGTCATCGCGGATCTGGAGAAAAGAGAGGAAACGGCACGGGCGAAAGTCGCGGGACTGGACGGAAAGGTGTCGGCGGTATTCTGGTTCTCTAGCGCTGCGCAATCAGACCCCTACGTTGCGGGCAAGAACGGTGCGCCCGGCTACATTATGTCCGCGCTCGGCATCAAAAACGTCATCGAGACAGATGACGAGTGGCCGACCGTCGGTTGGGAAACGATCGCGAAGAAGAACCCCACCGTCATCGTCGCCGGGTCGATGGAGCGTCGCCGCTACCCGATGGACAGCCTCGAATCCAAGATGGCGTTTCTCGAGAGCGACCCCGTAACGCGGTTGATGGAATCCGTCGAGCGGGGCCACGTCTTTTCGATGGACGCCCAAGCCATGAACCCGACGATACGCACGATCGAGGGCATCGAGACGCTAGCCACCGCCATCGAGAAGGCCGGGCTCGCGAAATGACCCGGCCCGGCTCACCTTTCTTCAAGACAGGGATGGTCCTTGCCGCTGTTGCCGTCCTCCTGGTGAGCGTCTGCATGGGGGCCGCGATCGGCGAAACCGCGATCCCCGTGACGATCGTCGGGCAGACGATCGCCAACAAGGTGTGGGGTTCCGGATATCCCGTCGTCCCATTGGATGAAGGTATCGTATGGAGTTATCGGCTGAGCCGGGCTGTCGTTGCCGCGTGTTGCGGTTCGGCACTGGCGATCTCCGGAGTGGTGCTGCAATCCCTGCTGCGCAACCCTCTCGCCGATCCCTATATTCTCGGCATTTCGGCGGGAGCCTCTACGGGAGCGGTCAGTGTCGCCATCCTCGGGCTGGGCACCAGTATGCTGAGCCTCCCCCTCGGTGCATTCCTCGGAGCGCTCGTGGGGTTCCTGCTGATTAGCCTCCTCGCCGTGAAAACCGGTACCGGACCCACCGCCATCATCCTGGCAGGTGTCGCCGGATCGCAACTCTTCAATGCGCTGACATCCTTTATCGTGACGAAGGCAGCTACCGCCGAGCAGGCGCGTGGCATCATGTTCTGGCTTCTCGGAAACCTGTCCGGCGTAAGGTGGCCAGACGCGTACCTTGCTGTTCCGGCAACCCTCCTTGGCCTCGTCATCTGTCTATGGCACTCGCGTGCGCTCGACGCGTTCGCGTTCGGTTCGAACTCGGCGGCGTCACTCGGCATTTCCGTGCTTCGGACCCAGATCGTCGTTATCGGCGCATCTGCCGTTATGACCGCGACGATGGTGTCGATCGTCGGCTCGATTGGGTTCGTCGGCCTGGTGATCCCCCATGCGGCAAGAATGCTGGTAGGTGTGAGACACGGTGTACTTCTGCCCGCATCGGCACTCATCGGCGCGGTTTTCATGATCCTCGCGGATATATGCTCGCGCACCCTCATTCCCGGACAGGTTCTCCCCGTCGGTGTGGTGACCGCGCTGGTGGGCGCACCGGTGTTCGCCGTCATTCTAGCCAAAAAGAGAGAACGGGCATGAAGCTATCGGCAAATGACCTCTCTTGGTCTATAGGCGGAACAGCCCTCCTCCAGTCGATTTCCTTCGACGTTGCGGACGGCGAATTCTTCGGCATAGTCGGCCCTAACGGCTCTGGGAAGACGACGTTGATGTCCCTTCTTTCCGGAATACGCAAGCCTCAGGTCGGCAGTGTAACACTGGATGGTCAACCGCTGTCGAAAATCGGCAGGCGCGACGTTTCCCGAAGCATCGCCCTGGTGGAGCAGCAAGCGGAGACCGGAGAACGCCTCACCGCGCGTCAGGCGGTAGAGCTTGGCCGCACTCCTCACCTCGGCGCATATACACCCTGGACACAGGTAGACGCTGAGACCGTGAACCGGGCGCTTCGAAACGTGGACATGGATCATCTCGCGGGACGATACTGGCACACCCTCTCGGGCGGCGAGCGCCAGAGGCTTCATATCGCCCGGGCCCTTGCACAGGAACCCAAGGTGCTTTTGCTTGACGAACCGACCAACCATCTCGACATCGGCCACCAGATCGACCTTCTCGATCTGGTCGGGAAACTCGACCTTACTGTAGTCACTGCCTTGCATGATCTCAACCATGCGGCCCTGTTCTGCGACCGGATCGCGCTTATGCAAAACGGGTCATTGGTTGCGCTCGGCAAGCCGTCCGATGTGCTTACGGTGCGTTGCATCCGCGAAGTCTTCGGCGTCGAGGCCGAGGTAGAAACCATCGGACACGGCAGCTGTAACATTCGTTTCCTGCCGCGCGGTCGGGTTGATCTGGCTCGCGAGGGCAGGCTCAGGGCCGCTAGTTGAGGAAGGGAAACCTGTGAACCCGCGGAACTACGATCTCAAAGAAGACATCCGGGAGTACTGGTCCCTCAGAGCGGAGACCTTTGACCTGGCCTTCGGGCATCGCATCGCCCCCGGACCCGAACAGGATGCCTGGACGGCGTCTATCCGGAGCATTCTGGGAGACGGGGATAAGAAGGTCCTCGAGCTTGCCTGCGGGACCGGCGAAATAACGAAGGTCATTCTCTCGTTAGGGCATGACGTAACGGCAATCGACTTTTCCGAGAAGATGCTCGCGGTCGCCCGGAAAAAACACAGCGGGTCCTCTAAAGTGCGTTTCGTTCTCGGGGATGCGGAAAACACGATGGAGGCCGACGATACCTATGACGCGATCGTTTGCCGTCACCTTGTCTGGACGCTGACGGACCCGCGTAAGGCTATTGCAGAATGGCTACGGGTGCTCAAGCCGGGTGGCAAGCTAATCGTCTTCGACGGCAATTGGGCGACCAAGCCGTTCATCGGACGGTGCGCCGAAATCGGCGTACGGTGCCTCGAGCGATTCATCGGTCATGATCCCCTATACGAAAACGTCATGACGGAGAAACATGCCGGCATCATGGCCCGGCTTCCTTTCAGCGAAGGTCTGACATTCGAGATGATCGCCCAGCTTCTCGACGAGACCGGATATACGGCGATCTCCCGGGTCGAGCATGGGCCGATAACATCGGCACAGCGTCAACGCGCAACGCTGCGGAACAGGCTACGGACATTATTCTACGCGCGATTTGCAGTCGTCGCAGAGCGTCCCCTTGTACCTTATTCCCTCATACGCCACGGGTACCATGGGGACAGCTCGGATCTTGGCGACACCAAATGGGCAAGCCTGAAGCACGGTGGCCTTTAACGGCTCTAACTATGGTCTCCTTGTCCGGTTGATAAGGGCATTCGGTCTTCGATCACTTCTATCGGGTCAGACGGGCTTCTTTTTGGAGAGCCCGCCGTCCCGTTCGAGCGCCCTCACCCCACGTCAGGTGCACTCCAACTCATGGCTAGCCGATCATCCGTTCGAGCGACCGTACGCCGTGAGATCTTTTTTCCCGATGCCCGGCAAGATAATGTTGCCGTAGGAGGTCAGTTCATCGAAGAACTCGTTCTTGTAGGCCTGGTAGTCCGAGCTGCCCTGTTTGAGGTAGTTCGAAACCAGGATGTCTTTGAGTTCGGCTTCCATCACGTCGATGCGCATATCCCGCGCGGCGTAAATATGGACTTCGACACTGTCGGTCTTGAAACCTTCCTTCAAACCCGAGTACTGCGGCACGAACGAAATCCACTGTTGCAAAACGGCATCCCAGATCGATCGCGCCTGTCCCGGAAGTACTTGGACGCCAGGATGGCTGAACTTCGCGATGCCGAACATGTTGAGCTTGCCGCCGCACCGCTTGATCATGCGGATGAGGTGCGAAGCGTTGTCGGACACAGCCCACCGCATGAACGAATCCGCAACAAACCGATTGGTGACCATCTGCTTGAACGACTGGCGTACCTCTTTCACGCCTGTCGTGGTGTAGGCGGTGAGGCGCTGCCAGCTGTGCTCGGTCGGAACGACATAGAACCCGCCCGAAAACGGGTTGTTTTCCACCGCGCCGCAGGTTGCGTCGATCTCGTCCAGCGCTTTCGTCTGATCGACGCTGTCGCTGTATTCTCCGTCACCGCTGTGGCTGAGCTGACCGACGCCAGCGACCCGGACGTTATCACCGAGGCCGATTTTCTCCAGTTCGCGAGCGATATTCACCACCATCACGCTTCCGGTTTTTCCGGCAAGGCTGCAGGCGACGAACACGGTCGAAGGATGCTTGGCTTCTTTCACCTTGTTCGCGAACTGTTGAAGGGCAGCTGCAAGCTGCTTTCCGACAGCCCCCGCTTCCGGCGTCGAAAGTACGACGTTCCCGTGGAGGTAACGGTCGGCAGGTATGCCGCGCGACGCCATTCGCGGCTTGAACGACCTCGCATAATCGTTAGCGACCTGCATGTGATCGTCACCGATATCGACTATCAGGGAGGCGAACGTCGTTCCTTCGTTGACGAGGTTGTCCTCGATCTCGCCGGTCCGAAGCAAGGCTTCGACGTAAACCGCTCCTGTCCGACCTATGCCGATGACGTGTACACAGTGTGGTTCCGGTGCGTCGTTGGTTTTGCTCTCTGTCATTTGTTCCTCCGGTTTCTCGTTGGTATAGGGGTTCACAAGTTTCCGCTCACAGGGCGAGGAGCCGTGTCAGCGTCCTGTTCGTATTGTTGGCGAACGTCGAGGCGCGTTCGGCGATCAGGAAGTTCCGCTGTCCGAAGATGCGACGCGCGTAGTGATCGGCGCGGCGGTCGAGTGTGACGCAGAACGTTCTGACCCGCTGCGACAGGCCGCTGACGACCGCCTCGCGGGCGTCTTCGACCAGATAGTCGTCTTCTGCCACGTCGATATCGGAAGGCTCGCCATCGGTTAGGAGAAGGACGACCTTGTGGTCGGCGGCCTCGGCTTCCAGAAGCGCCGTCGCATGTCTGATCGCCGCGCCCATCCGGGTGCTGTGGCGGCTTGCAGATGCGGCCAGCCTAGAACGAGCCTCCTCCCCGAACGGCTCGTCGAAATCCTTGATCCTCCGGTAGTTAACCTCGTGTCGTCCGTTCGAGGAAAAACCGTGAATGGCTATGCGGTCGTGTTGGGCCTCCATCGCCTCGGCGATGACGAGTGCAGCCTGTTTTTCGATGTCGATGACCTTGGTAAAGCTGCCGGGCACGAAGCGCTCCGTGGATATCGAAAAATCCATCAACAGAACGACTGAAGTGGACCGGCGACGACGACCATGGCGACAGAAGATGCGACCGTCCGGGGATAGTCGAGCTCGTTGTTGAACCACGTTCTCAACGACGACATTGAGGTCGATTTCGTCGCCCTCGGTCAAGCGCGTCAGCCTTACCGCCCTGTCCGGAACCCGTGCGGACGCGGAGAGAGTGATTTTCGGTTGTGTAAGCCGTTGAAGCGAAGGCCGGGTCTTCCTACGCGGCAACTCCTCCTCCACGACTGTGGCCCACCCCTCCCGTAATTCCGAAAGTCGATGGTCCCATTCCGGGTACCGGTACCTATGGCGGACGTCGATCCCCTCGACATCCCGTTCCGCCTTCTCGCCATCCTGGAGCGCATCAACGATCTCGATCTCCGAATGACGCTCGCGGTCCTCCGGAAGCGCGGTATCCGGTCCCCAGAGGATCGCGTTGTCGTCGCGGTATATCGGTTCCGGTTGACGGTCGGCTGAAGGCTCAAGGCGCATCTTGCCGAGGTCTATTGCAAGCGTACGCGCCAGGCGGTCGAAAGCATTGACATCGTCGAGTCCTTTCGAGGCCGCCTCCTCGAAAAGCTCGCGTCCCTTGCCGACCCATGGGTTCGCATCGATGTAGGTGTCGTCGTGCAACGCCCGCGCCAGGCGAGCCGACAGGCCTGCGAAATCGAAACCGGACACCTCGGGGGTCGCTGTGTGATAGCCACCCCACAGCGCCTTCAATCCGGGATATTCCTGGACCATCAGGCGTTCGACGCGGGCGTCTTCGACGAGCGCGGTCATAGCCACCAGACTGGGTCGACGATTGCCAGCTGGACGTCTCAACGGAGAATGGCGCAGGTGAGCGGCGACGTGCGCGATGTTTGCGCGGCGCAGAAGGGCGCGGTCAGTCGTGTCGCCGTAGAAGCGACGTGGATAGCGAATGACGCCGTCATCGATCGTTACCGCACGGGTTTGGCGTCCGTCGGTATCCGGCTCGTGGAGATCGATAGAGAATTCAGAGAACCCGAACCCCGCGAGATAATGAAGCAGGGCACCGCGTTCCCGCAATAATTCCTCGGTATCGTGCAAGGACTGCTCATCGGAGTACGCCTGCGGGCTGCCCCATTCGAAATGATGGAGCATGCATTTGGTATCGTTCCGATGCTTCTGCAGCCCATGGACCGCCCACCGCCGCAAGCCGTGGTAATCCCCGACCAAAGCAGGATCGGAGCCGATTCGGTGCGCAAATGCGCGAGCCGCCTCCGGCTTCTCGCTAGCGATCTGCAACAACAGCCCAGCCAGGTCTGCCAGATCGATCTCGTATTTGAGATAATCGGATATCAGCGGCATCGCGCGGATCAGCGCGTCATATGCACAGTCATCGATGTCGCGAAGCATCCCGAGCTTTCTCGCCGACACCGGACCCTGAATTGCTTCGAAGTGGGCATTCATGGGCGTGGACCGAACTGTGCCTCCACGAAACCGCTCATCGCGGCCTGAAGATCCGGATCGTCCGTAAGCGGTGCGGTCATCGCCAGCGCGCAGGCGTCGTGTGGACCGATACCTTCACTGATCAGAGAGCCGGAATGGACGAGCATCCGGGTACTGATACCCTCGTCCAGCCCCCTGCCACGTAGCGCTCGCGACTGGGTCGCCACGGCGACCAGTCTCGTGGCTATCTCCGGAGTGACGCCACTCTCGTGTGCTACCACTTCGACTTCGACCGCCTGTGGCAGGAAATCGAAGTCGATCGCTCCGAAGCGCTGCCGGGTCGATTGCTTCATATCTTTTGCCGCGCTCTGGTATCCCGGATTGTAGGAAACAACCAAGCGGAAGTCCGGGTGGGCTTTCACGACCTCTCCTCGCTTGTCGAGAGGGAGGATACGCCGATCGTCGGTCAGCGGATGAATGACAACGGTCGTGTCCTGGCGAGCTTCGACGACCTCGTCCAGATAACACAGGCCGCCATAACGCACGGCCGTGGTCAGAGGGCCGTCATGCCATTGCGTGCCTTCGGCATCGAGGAGCCAGCGTCCGACGAGATCGGAAGCCGTCATGTCCTCGTTGCAGGCCATCGTGACAAGAGGCAGCTTGAGACGCCAGGCCATATGCTCGACGAACCGGGTCTTGCCACAACCCGTCGGGCCCTTGAGGATCATAGGGAGCTTGCGCTTCATGGCGGCGCTGAAAAGAGCGACCTCGTTACCGCTGCTGCGGTAGTACGGCTCGTCTTCGATGATCAATGACTGGAGTTTTTCGTGCATTTGCCCTCGCCCTTCTGGTTCGGAGCCGCGCGTGGGCGCGGCTCCGGGTTTCAGTGTCGCTGCTGTCGGATCAGGCGTGAGCCTTCGCGAGCTTCTTGGCTTCGCCGCCCGGCGTCTTGACGACGGTCTTGGTCATCATGGCGATGGCTTCCTCGCGGATGACCTTGCGGTTCGGCGGGGGCAGCTTGTCGCCGCGGAGCTGGTCGTAGGGAACGACGACCCAGCATGCGCAGCCCCAGATGCATTCCCCGGCCATGCCCTCGAAGCGGATCGCGGGCTCCGAGAGCATCGGTCCGATATCCACGAGCCAGGCATGCTCGTGCAGCTTGGTTTCCCAGTCGAGCTTGTCGTACGCCTTCTGGCTTTCCCAGAATGCATGCAGATCGGTCTTCGCGACGCCGGGCATGATGACGTTGGCGTACGAGGTCAGGACATCGAAGAACTCGTGGTTATAAGTCTGGTAGGTCGAGTCGCCTTCGAGAAGGTAGTTCTTGGACACCAGTTCCTTGATACCCTTTTCGATGTTGTCGAAGCCCATGTCGCGGGATGCGTGGATGTGGACCTCGGCATAGTCCGTCTTGAACCCGTCCCGCAGACCGCTGTACTGCGGAATGAAGTCGATCCACTGGGCGATCGTCGCCTGCCACTTCGAGGCCGCCTCGCCCGGGAGCACCTGAACGCCGGGATGGGTCAGCTTCGCGACATCGAACAGGGTCCAGTTGCGCGACTTCGAGGACAGGGTTTCGTGGGGAGCACCCGTGAAACCCGCCGGGCGAAGGGCGCGGAACAGGACGCGGCCGTAGTCCATGACGGCGAACCGCATGAAGCTGTCCGCGACGAAGCGGTTGGTGACCATTTGGCGGAAGCTTTGGCGGACTTCCTTCTCGCCTGTCGTCGTGTAGGCGGTCAGACGATGCCAGCTGTGTTCCGGATTGACGACGAAGAAGCCGCCCGTGAAGGGGTTGCGGTAAGGCTCGCCCCATACGGCGGTAACGCCGGCGTTCTTGTCGTCGTCGAGCATGCAGTCGATTTCGTTGAGCGCTGTGTACTGGCCCGCCCCGTTGTGGACTTCTTCGCCGTCACCGACGTGAGAGAGCTGTCCGACGCCGATGACCGGAATGCGGCGACCGAACTTGAGGTTCGACAGATGGCGCGCCAGATCGACCACGATGCCGCTGCCGGTGCCGCCCGCGATGCTGAACGGAACGAGGACCATCGAAGGTAGCTGCGCCTGCTCGACCGTGTCCACGAAGCTGCGCAGGGCGACGTCCATCGGACGCTCGCCAGCGTAGTAGGCGTTGGCGTAGATGCCCTTCGCGACCAGGCGCGGGAAGTGGTTTCCGGCTTCGGGCAGAACGTACTTGTGCGAGACGTAGGATTCGAAGTTCGGGTTCCAGTAATAGCGAGGATATTCCAGCTTGAGGAACTCGCGGGTCCGGTTAAGACCTTCGAAAAACTCCTGCTTGTCCGGGACGGGCAGCGCGATCGCCTGGAAATTGAACTTGTCGGCCGAAACGCCGCGGGACTGCAGGCGCTGCTTGAACGAGTTGGCGTAGTCGATCGCGACGTTCATGTCCTGCTCGCCGATATCGACGATCATCACGGCGCAGGTGGCGCGGGAGTCGGAAGCCAGAAGGTCTTCGACTTCGCCCGTCCGGAGCAGCGCTTCGATGTAGGCGGCCCCGGTGCGGCCGATCCCGATCGCGTGGATGCAATGGGGCGACTGGGTCCCCGTCGCGCTGTGGTACATTGATGACGATGCCATGTTATGTATCTCCTCTGGATGTGATTGGTTATGCCGACGCGGTTATCGGAGCCAGGTGGCGTGCCTCTTTCGTCCGCGAGAGTTGGGTTGCGTTTGGCCACCATCAACAACGGATACTGAACGTCTCCGTCTGATCGAGAATTCCGAGGTCTCGGAGAATATGGGCGACCGAACTCGCACGCTCGTGCGCCACGTAGATCATGTAGTCTTCGACGAAGAGGCCGGGATCGCGGGAGATGACGCCCTCCTCGATCAACGCCACCCCCGCTTCCAGGTTCTTGCGTTGCAATGTCGCGCTCCAGATCGGGCTCTCGATGTAGATCGCCACGTCGTCGACACGGGTGATGTTCACGAATTTGCCGCCCCGGATTGTCGGGACCTGGTAGCCGTTTCCGTACTTTGCCTTCACCGTTTCCCAATCGAGTGCCATGTCGCCCTCCGTTACGCGTATTCGCCGCGCAGCTGATCGCGGGGTACGGCGATCCACTGGGTTCCGCCGCCGAGGCTCGCGCCCGCCATTCCCTCGATCGCGGTCGACGGCTCGCAAAGTACAATTCCCTGGTCGAGCAACAGCGCGTGTTCGGACTGGCGATGCAGCAGATCGGTTTCGTCGTAGGCATTCCGAGCGGCTTCGAAAACCGACAGGTCCTTGAGCGCGAGACGCGGCAACAGGTATTGAACGATGCCCGGCGAGCCGCCGTCCGTGGCGCACGTGGGTGCTTCAGGGCTGAAAGCGGAATCCAGCGCCTCTGTCCAGGCTTTGCGTTCGCTTTCGTCGATCGTTCCCGACGTCCTCAATTCGAGAAATTCCGGCTGATAGTCCTCGAGCAGCCCGAGGTCTTTCCGCAAGTCGCGGTTCGACGAGCCGCTTCCGTCCGGCGCGGAACCGATCATGTGTATCCACCTAGAACCCCAGGGCGTTCTCGCGGCCGAATGTTGCGTGGAGGGCGCGGCAACCCAGTTGAGTAGCCTAAGGGCCTCCCAGACGTTCGCTCCGCGACGTTCGAATATAAGCTTCGCGAGCCGCTTGCTCACTTCTTCCCGGGCTTCCGACACGCTGACGTTCGCAGGCTGGGGAATGATCATGAAACCCGCGGTGAACGGGTTCTTGAACAGGTCGCCGCACGAGAGCGTGATCCCCGCGTTCTTGGTCTCGTCACAGAGGACGTCCAGCTCGGAGAAGACAGCATGCAGCCGCGTCAGTTTGTCGGGGGTGACCTCGTCGGGATGCGGCGCGATCCCAAGACCCGTCACGAGGACCCGGCGGCCGAACTGGACCGAGGAGAGATGGCGGGCCAGATCCATGGCGATCCCGCTACCGGTACCGCCGACCAGACCGAAAACGATGCACACGATCGAATTGCCGCCTGTCTTTTCGACGCTGGCGACGAACCGTTTCAAGGCCTTCTGCATCGGCCTGTCGGCATCGTAATACGCCTGGCCGTATAGCGCCTTCGAACCTGCCCGGGTCATCGACCCGTCTTCGGCCCGTATCGACTTCCCCGAAGGCAACCACGAGGTTGAACCGGGGTTCGGATGGTACATGGGGTATTCGAGCTTGAGGAAATCCGCGTATTTCCCGACGACCTCCTGCAGCTCCTCCGACGACGCCATGTCGAGCGCAACCGTTTCAACCTGGGTGCGCTCCTCTGGGAACCTGGTCGCAGAAGTACGCACCTTGAGGAGGTCATCGTCGCCGACATCGATCGCGAGGGCGGTGAACCTCGAACCGGGCTTGTCGAGCAGGTTTTCCGGGGCCGTGCTCAGGAATTCCTCGATCACCCGGCAGCCCGCGCCGCCGATGCCTACGAGATGGATACCGAAAGGCATCTCGGTGTGGTCTTGGATGCGGTGAACGCCGCGACGTAGGGCGTCCAGTTTTCTCTGCTGGAGCTTCGCTTCGGTCGTACCTATAGCGGGAAGCGGCCGACCGCGGTCGATGTCGAGGCCTACGTTAACGGACATTTCTGAAACCTCTCAACATTGGACGCTTGAATGGAAACGGTCGGCGCGTTCGCGGACTGTCAGGCCGCGTTTGTCCCTCGCTTCGGCCACAGTGCGTCGGACCATAGCCGGATGATGTCGAAAGCAACGCCGAGCATCGTCCAGAATATCACATGACCCGCGAGCGAGGATGTCCTGAAATTGTAGAGGGTTTCCGCCGGAAAGCCTTCGGGAACCTCGTTCACCGCAGGAAGGATCTGCATCATGACCGCTACGATGCCGGCGTAGATGCATACGGCTGCGAGCGACGCGTACCACCCGCCGATCTTAGGCCACAGCTTCGTGGCGGCCATGATGGATAGCGTGGCCGACAAGACGGAAGCCGCGACCATCAGGAAGTATAACTGCGTCCGCGCGCCGATAGTGTCGCCGCTTCCGACCGCAGGCGGGTTAGCCGGATATTTCAGAGCAGGCACGACGATCAGAGCCACCAGTCCGACAATGGCGATCAGCATAGCGGTGCTGCGCGGGCTCAGCACGCCGAGACGTTTGTTCGCGAAGGCATAGGCAATGGCAAACAGTCCGCCGATCGCCACGCCGTAGACGAGGACACCGGTAAGAAGGCCCAGTCCCGCCTGGACGGAACGGCTGACGAGTTCGGGTTCGGCGGCCATCCCGGCCGCCGTACTATGTTGCTCCTCGATCGCGATCGCGTGATCGACCCACGGTTCGCCGTAGGACTTGAAAAAGGCAAAGGCAAAGATGGCGGCGATGACACCAGCCAACATTCCTCTTACGAGCAGTTTTCCGACCATCGCCGTATCTCCTTTATAATATCAGTGGCAGGGGAAGCCGAGAAGGTGACGGGCGTCGTGGACGTACTCGTGGACGTAATTGCTCGAGACGAGTGACATCGCGCCTTCCTCGACGCCGACGAAGTAGATCGAGAGGAGCATCAACATTCCTCCAAAAACCGCCCAGGGCAGTACCTGCCCGAGGGGAATCGCGTCGGCGGCGTGAGAGCTCTGTACGTTCGGATTGATAACGGCAGACATTTCATTCTCCTTGTTTCGAGACCAAAAACGAAAAACGCCCCACGCAGGCCATCCCCGAGGGATGAATGCAGTGAGGCGCTTATTGCCAGAAATGTTTTCAGCTATATTGCTGAATTTGGAGACTACATCGACCGTTTGGATTGTCAAGAGACTAATCCTACGAATTTTGGATTAAAATACGCTGCCGGACTTGCCGCCCATACGCATAATTACTTGAGTATTTGCATGGACTTTAGGCTCTTCGTTCCAGCCGAACGAGGGAATACGCCAGCGATGTTTTCCTAACCGTGGATTGTACTCGGATCGATGAACAGCCTCAGCCGATCCACATGACGTCCTCCACCGACGTGTGACCGAAGGATTTCCGAGACATCGTCTTCGGTTTCGAAGCGATACCAGACGCCTTCCGGGTAAATCACCATCACCGGACCATGTTCGCACACGTTCATGCATCCGGCGTGGTTTATCCGGATCCGCCTCATTCCCAAGGTCATCGCGAGGCGACACATGTAATCGCACAGCTGCCGTCCTCGTTTGGCTCCGCACGATCCCCTCCAGTGAGTAGCTGGCCGCTCGTTCGTGCAGCAGAAGACATGGACCTGGTAGACCGGTTCACCGGTGTCCACGCTGCTGGCAGTCGATCCCGATATGAGGGTCATCGCCGCGCCCTATCCCGCCACACAGCGCGCGAACCCGTCGGCGAATGCGTCGCGATCGAGGTTTTTCCCGATCACGACGAACTGCGACACGCGCGGCTCGTCGTCGGTCCACGGGCGATCCATGCGCATTGTCGTCAGCATCCGGACACTCTGGAAGACGACACGCTCCTTGAAACCCCTGGCGTGGAAGATGCCCTTTGTCCGGTAGAGGTCCTGCCCGCGCGTCTGAGCGACTTCGTTCAGCCAGAGCGAGAAGAGATTGAGATCGATGGGCCGCGTTTCCTCGAGGATGAAGGATCCGACCGCCGGATCGTGCTCGTGCTCGTGGTCGTCGAGGAAGCCCGGATCGACGTCGAGCTTCTGCACGAGGTCGAACGCTCCTACGTTGATGACGTGTCCCAGATCGATCTCGGCGTTCGCCGTGAAATGGATACGCGCGAGCGGGTTGATCCTGCGTACCGTAGCTTCCGCGCTTTTCACCTGTTCCGGCGAGGCGACGTCGATCTTGTTCACCAGCACCACGTCGCTGAACGCCACCTGTTCGACGGCCTCGGGGCTTTGGTTGAGATTTGTCTCCAGATTGACCGCGTCGACCATTGTCACGAACGCGTCGAGGCGAATGCGGCTTTTCACGTCGTCGGCGACGAAGAACGTGGAAGCGACCGGAGCGGGATCGGCAAGCCCGGTCGTCTCTATCAGGATACCCTCGAGTTCGCCCGCGCGTTCCTGAAGCCTTTCGAGCGTCTCGATCAAATCTCCCCTGACCGTGCAGCAGAGACAACCGTTGTTGAACTCGACGAGTTCCGCCTGCTCGTCCCTGATGACCAGCTGGCCGTCGATGCTGATCTCGCCGAACTCGTTTACGATGACGGCGATCTTCTTGCCGTGGTTCTCGTGAAGAATCCTGTTCACGAGGGTAGTTTTCCCGGACCCGAGGAAACCCGTAATAACGGTTGCCGGGATGCGGTCGTTGGTTTGAGTTGCGGTTGACATGTGAACCTTTCTGGCTTTGGCGACGCCGGCTATGGCAGTCGCTGCGTCTCGATCAAATTTCTTCTTTCATTGTCGTGGGCTGGTTAACCATCTCGCCAGCCGTCGTGCCGCCGCGTATCTTGGCTAACGGGGCGTCGAACTCGTCTTCCCATCCGTGGGCCGGTCGTCCGCCCCTGAGCCAGCGCCGCTGCCGCAGCGCGATCCGGACGCATTCGATTTCCGTCCGGGTCGGTGGGCCGGAATGTTCGAGGAGAGACCCGAACACCTCGTTCGACTTGCCGTCTTCGAGCGCTCGCTCCACGCGTCTCTTGAGCTTGACGAGTTCCGGAACGCCATGTTCGTCAAGGATAACCTGAAACGAGAAGTGAGCTGCTCCCCACGCTCCCGGTTCGGCCTGCCGGGGATTGGGAGGAAAGGCATAGCCGACCGGTACCAGGCCCTCCGGGATAGGGAGGGTTCGGGAATGGGTATCCGTGGTACCGAAGAGCTGCGAAAGGAAATGGCGACGTCGACGATCCCCGGTCTCGATCCGCCCGACGGCCGTATCGAAAATCCAGATGCAGTCTTCGATCTCGACGAGGTCGGCATCGAGTACGGAGCCGTGCAAACGATTACGCAAATCCGGCAGAGCACCCTTGTCCGCCCTCAGGCGGATATCCGCGTAGGGACTTCCGGCAACGATGTCGAGGACGGTCCGCGTTCGATGGGCGGCAAAGATCGCGTGACGGTCCAGACAGTCCTCCGCGGGACGCCCCGGCGCGGACATCCGCGCGTGTTCTTCAGGCAGGCATATGGCGATGCCACAGTTCCAGCCCTCAGGGTCGGAACTCAGTGTTTCGAACGCCACGAGGCGCAGGTGATCGTGCCACCGTAGCGATATGCTGGAGCTTTCCGTCGCCGCGCTGACACGGTCGTCCGTAACATCGACAAAAATGCGCGCCTCGCGGGGAAACTGGCCGACCGCGCCGAAAGCGCCCAGACTGAGTTCGAAATTCGGATCGACAACCATCCTCGCCAGTAACGGAAAGCCCGACTTGATGATCGCGATGTCCGAGGTGGTTTGACTATCGGCCATTGTAGCTCTCAACGCGAAACACGGCGGCTGGCCCGGAACAGTGGCATTGCGCCGACCAACAGGAGAAGACCGAAAGCCCCTCCTGCGGTCGCATAGGTTTGCCGGGGTACGAGTAACCGATCCGTGTAGAAGAGATCGGCGCTGCTCTTGCACAGCACGAACGACGGCGAGGCCGCCCGCTCGACGTCGATCGCCTGCCTTATCGCTACCGCCTCGGCGCTGGCCAAAGGCATCTGTTCCATGTGATCGAGGAGTGCCAAAGCCGACGCTAGGTAGGCGTGTGAACACGCGTTGAAGTCGCTCTCCTCGTCCGTCAGCGCCCCCGGGATCATACCCCACAGGCAGTAGGTGTACTGGATTTTCGAGAAGTTCATGAGCCGTCGCATCCGCTCGTCCGTCTTCACCTGCCGTTCCGCCAGCGAAATGATGTCAGGGCGGAATTTGGAAAGCAGCTCCATGTCCGAATGCGCGATAGAGGCGATCTCGATCCCTTTCGGCGTCCCTGCTCCGTCCGAAGATCTCATCGAGTGCGCGTGCGCGTTCGATGAGATCGAGGAAAGCGCACATATCGCCAGAGACGTGACGATCGTGAAAACCGAATTCCGACTGTTCAAAGGCATCGCGATCTCCTCGCTTTAAAAACGAAAAACGCCTCACGCAATGCGTCCCCGAAGGACGGATGCAGTGAGGCGCTTATTGCCGAAATTTCAGTCAGCTACGTTGCTGAGCAGAAGCTTACGCTCGAAAGCGTTGTTGTCAATGAGGTCGTATTGACCTCAGTTCAGGAGGTCGAACGACTCCACGACGGCCTTGGCGATGACGCCGATCGTCACTCTCCGTTCCATCGCCTGACTACGCAGGAAATTGTAGGCGTCGTCCTCGCCGAGGCTCTTTGTGCGCATCACGATCGACTTCGCTTTCTCGACCACGCGCATTGTCCTAAGGTTCTCGTCGAGCTTCTCGATCCGTCCGCGCAGGCGCCGCTCGTACTGAAAATGCTCGCGCGCCAGCATCAGCACCGACTGGATCACCCGCAACGAGGCCGGATAATGCAGCAGGCCGTGCGCGGCGCAGTTGCTGTCTCTTATACACATCTAGATGTGTATAAGAGACAGGTCCTAAGGTTCTCGTCGAGCTTCTCGATACGTCCCCGCAAGCGTTGTTCGTAGAGGAAGTGCTCCCTGGCCATTGCCAACGCTCCGATCGTCGAACGTGCGGTCGGCGGGTAGTGGATCATGCCGTGGGCTGCGCAGTTGTTGATAAGCTTGAGATTGAGCGTGTCCTGGCCGCGATCGACCAGGATCAACGTTGTCGACGGTTCGCCCGGAAGCCATGGAATGCGGCGCGGAAGGTCTTCCATCAGGGTGCAGTAAACGACGTCGTAGTTCTCCGGCAGCTGGACGGGCACGGGCCAGATATGACGCACCGTGCAGCGCAGGCGCTGCAGCTCGCGCATGAGCCGCTCTCCCTCACTGTCCAGCTCGACGATAAGGGCGACGTTAAGATTCTGCACTGCCTTGTACTGGTTGTTGGGTGCCGACTGCTCGCTGCGAACCGCTCCCTGAGGCGGAGACGCGAGACGTCGCTCGTGAAGTACTTCTATTCTCGACATTCGACCCCTCCCACTAAACTGCTGCGGCCGCGACGGTGCAGCGCCCGCTTCCTATGAGGAAGGGGTCTGCTTTCACTGTCGTCCTCGATTCGAACAAAATATCGAATTGGCCGTTTCGGTTGGCCCGGCCGACCCGCGACCACAGGTCGGCATGCGCCCAGTTCGGGTTGATCGACACGGCACCCTGAGGCGCTTCGACCTCCGATCCCATCACCATCGCCCTTAGGACGGGGGTTTCGAGGGAATTCGCTCGCTCGAGGGTCTTGGCGAAGACGTTAACCTGGAAATAGGAGGATTCCAGGCACATGTTCGTCGGCTCGTCGTCACCATAGCGCTTGTGATACTGGGCGACGAAGTTCGAATTGCGCTCGTTCTCGACGCATTGGAAATAGGCCGCTGCGGTGTAGTGGCCCTCGCCGACATCGTGACCCATCGCCCGGATCTCGGCCTCGGTCGTGGTCAGGCTGGCGATCGGGACCGTCTTCGGGTTGAGACCGAGGTCGTGATAGGCCTGATAGAGGAAGGTGGTGGACTCGCCGACGACGGTCGAGAAGATGACGTCGGGTTTCGCGAGCTTGATCTCCTGCATGATCGGCTCGAACTCCAGCCGCGACGCCCCGAGGCGCACGTAACGCTCTCCGACAACGCTTCCTCCGCTCCGCGCCACCATTTCACGCATGATACGGTTGGATTCCCGCGGATAGATGTAGTCGGAACCGATGAAGAAGAAGCGGTCACCATACAGCTTCATGAGCAGACTACAGAGCTGCATACTGTTCTGGTTGGGGGTCGCGCCAGTATAGATCACATTGGGCGAAAACTCGAACCCCTCGTAAAGCGTCGGATACCACAGCAGCCCGTTCAGCCGTTCGACGACCGGAAGAACCGACTTCCGGCTCGCTGACGTGTAGCAGCCGAAAATCGTGCTGACCTCGTCAACCACCATCAGCCGCTTCGCTAGCTGCCCGTAAGAACGCGTGTCCGAGCCCGGATCGTAGATTATGGGCTCGAGCGGACGACCGTTTATGCCGCCGCTGTCGTTGATCTGGTCTATAGCCAGCAATGTTCCCCGGAGCTGCGTTTCCTCGATAACGGACATGAAACCCGTTCGGGAAAACAGCACTCCAACACGCCATGGCTCCGAAGTATCGGTCGGTTTTATCAATGCAGTTGCTCCCGGTTTGAAGCATTCCCCAGTGCGGCTTTTCGCCTGCTGATTTGTCATCACGAATGGACTTGCAAGAACTCCGAAAACGCAAAAGCCTCCAGCTTCCTTCGTGACCAAGGATGCTTGGAGGCTTTTTTGCCGTCATATTTTTACACGGCTCCGATGCCGCGAATTCTCATTTCCGTCATATACCATACGTCTACACGGCATCGTCCGTCAATAGCGGCCTAGCCCCGAGACCGGATCAGCCTCGCAGCGCGTTTACCTTGCTCGGGACAGGGTGTCGTTCTTCACACCCCATTGCGCCATCGCCTCCAGGATGGGCATCAAGGTCCTTCCTTTGGAAGAAAAGCTGTATTCGACATGGGGCGGGACTTTTTCATATACCGCCCTGTCGATGACGCCGTCAGCTTCGAGTTCGCGTAGATGTTGCGTCAGCATCCGACGCGTCGCGCTCGGAATGAGGCGGCAAAGCGCGTTGAAGCGCTGGGGACCATCCAGAAGATGGTAGAGGATCAGTGGCTTCCATCGCCCCCCGATGACCCCGATCGTCGTCTCGACGGGACAGTAGTCAGGACGCTGCACCTCTGGCTTACCAGTATTCTTTTCCATACTACGTTCCGAAATTGTGCGTACTTTTAATATGATAACCGACATGCCATCTCGTGATCCAGTCGATTTTACCGGAGTTTCCCATGAGCAAGACCGTCGTCGTGACCTCTATTTTTGGAAAGCAGCAAAGCGCCGTTGCGGACGAATTCCGTCGTCGCGGATGGACGGTCCGCGGCACCGCCCGCAACGGCGGTGAACATGACTTCGCATTGGTCTGCAGAACGGACCTGACAGGCGACGAACCGTTGGTCGAAGCGTTCCGCGGTGCCGACGTCGTCGCGTTCAACCTGGTGCAGGACCATCGGCCGGGAGCAATCGAGCGCACTGCGCGAGCCGTCGCCTCCGCCGCGGCCGAAGCAGGTGTCAAGAAGGTGGTTTTCAACCTGGCGGGACAGGTCGACGAGATGTCGAATGTTTCCCCGGCGACCGATTTCCGCGCGGCACGGGCGGCTATCGCGGATGGCTCCGTGCCATCGGTGGTTTTACAGCCGACCGTTTACATGGACAACCTGATCGAACCCTGGTGCCTCCAGGACATTGTCCGCGGCGTCTTCACATATCCCGCCCCGGAAGACGCGCCTATCTCGTGGGTCTCGCATAGATCGCTGGCGGAATACGTCGTAAGTGCGGCCGAAAGCGACGAGGCTTCCGGGAACGAGTATCGGGTCGGCGGACCGGAGCCGCTGACCGGGAGGGAGACAGCGGCCATCCTCGGTGCTCGCCTGGGTCGCGAAGTCGAGTACCGCCGCCTGCCACTCGACCTGATGGCGGCTGGGCTAAACAAGGCGATGGGATCGCCGACGGGAGACAGGATCGTATCCCTGTACGCCCGCCTCGATACCGATCCGGGTTTCATGGACCTGGGCCGGGATGGCGGAGCGGTTCTCGGCGTGCGGCCCGAAAGCTTCGAGGATTTCGTCGCCCGCCAGGATTGGTCTGTTACGCTTACCGAATAACTGTCGCGGTAAAGGCGCAACTCGACATTCAGCACGGACGTCGGCGTGCCATCCCTCCGCCCTTCGGCAGGCTCACACCGGGAATTCAACGCCTGTGGCACACTACCGATCTTTCGCGCCTGTGCCACGGCGCGCCACGCCGACAGGGTCCCTGGCCCACGCACGCTCATCTGCGAGTGAGGCCTCTCCACCGGAGCCGAACCTGTCTTGGACGAGGCCGGGAGCTTGATGTCCTTAGGGCACGGGTGTAGCGTTCCACCGACTGCAACGCAAAGATTTCCGTAAGCCGTAAGCCGTAAGCGGGACGTTCCGCGGGTTTCGCCAAAAAGCGAGTGTAGTCAGCAGCGTTGCCGTGGCTACTCGGCCCCGCGCAAAGGACGGACATCGTAGGGTCGCTAGACTGTGTGGGGGTTCGCCACGATCTCCACGATGGCAGGGCAGCAAAAAACAGCAGAAAGCCTTCTATCACACCAACGATCTACCCGCGAGGCTCTGACATGGAAGAAGAGAAACATCCTGGGCCAGAGACCGCGGCGTCAGCGGCGAGCCTCGGTTCGGCACTGGACGAGATAGGCTTCAAGCGGCTCGGGCGCAGGATTCGACTCAGCCCGGGAGATAGGCATCCGGGGCTTCGCGTGCGCGTATACCCTTCACCGGACAACGAGTGAAAGGAAGTCCGAAACGGAAAGATCTCATCCGCCCGCCGTCCAGACGCGTTGCTTCAGCTTTTCCGGCATGATTGATATTTAATTAACCGCAGCCGGCGACCTTTGCTTAGTCCAGTTCCACGCTAGTATAAGAAGCGGAGGCGGCGTTGTTTTTGATCGACACGAACGTATTGAGCCATGCGAAAAAGGCGAAGCGGAACGCGAACCTGGAGGCCTGGTTCTCCACTCAGTCACAGGTCGCCATACCCTTCTCGGCTTTGCTCGAAATACAGCAGGGAATACTCGAACTAGAGAAGCAGGCCCCCGATAGGGCGAATGATTTGCAAGTATGGCTCGATGCCGTCCTGAGAAGCGATTTCCATTTCCCCGCGGTCAATGAGCAGGTAGCTCTAACGCTCGCACGCCTCTATTGTTGCGGCCCGCTCAAACCGTTATGGCAGCCTCAAACAGCAAGGAAGAAACCCGGACAGGATCTTTTCATCGCCGCGATTGCAATAGTTCACGATCTTCCTATCGCGACCTTGGACATGACCGACTTCGTTCGGATAAACCACTACTTCAAGCTACCCGGTGTCTATCACCCGGCATTCGATACCTGGCTTGTCCCTCGCAAAGATGAGAATTTTCAAATCGGGACGACGGTCGCCGTAGCCTCTATCGGGTAATGTCAGTCGTCAGCGGGTCCGGGACGAGACAGAACGTCGGAGGCGCGGATCTTTCCACGCGACGAGAAGGTCACTTCGAACATGCCGTCAGCATCTTTGATGCGCTGGGGCCGCCCAGCCTTCGCTTCGTCGAGAACCTCGTCGAAGCGATCTCTGGCGTCTTCTCTTTCCCAGTCTCGTACTTGCTCGGACACCTGAGTCACCTTTCGAATAACGAGTCCATACACCACTTTTTCGTTTGGGAATACAATGCTGATCACGGTCGCCGGGACCTTTGCGAACTATCCGAGTTCTGGAATTACCGAAGTCTGGGAATTTCAGCTGTTAGAGACGGCGTCCTGAGCTTTCACTCGGGAACGCTGGAAGCAACGGCAAGCCACTGCGCGATCGCTGCTGGGGCGTTGCCGCCACTCTTGAGAATGACTGGAACGACCAGGGCGAGCGCTTCCGATTCCAATTTCGCTGCACAGTTCGTCAGTAGAACGAGGGCTCCCGGTCCAACGCTGAGCGCAGTCTTCCGCTTGTTTGGCAGGGCGTTGGCAATCTCCGCCAAATCCGGCGACAGCGCATTGGCGACGCGCTTCAGCCTGTCTCTTATACACATCTAGATGTGTATAAGAGACAGGTCCAACGCTGAGCGCAGTCTTCCGCTTGTTTGGCAGGGCGTTGGCAATCTCCGCCAAATCCGGCGACAGCGCATTGGCGACGCGCTTCAGCTTGCGCGCCCGGCCACTTTTTCCTAGCCGATACTGAGCGCGGCGCATGTTACACAGCAGGAGCACTTGTCGTTCAGGATGCTCGCTTTGGGCAGCACACGCGGCGATCAGCGCGTCTGGTGCCACGCTCAGAGCGGTGAGCGCGAGTTCATCGCGAATGTCCACCGCGAGCAGCCCCGCGCCTAGCCGCTCGGTCAGCAGGACCTCCAGTGAGGGGTGCCAGTGCTGTCGCACGGCGGCCCAGATATTCGTTTCTGCTTCGAGCCCTTCGCCGGCACTTATCAGCGCCCTAAGCTCATCCTCGCTCGCGCGGTCAGCAGATCTGTGCAGATCTTGAGACCATGCCTGGACCAATTCCGCAATGCGAGGGTGATCAGATAGAACCTGCCAGCGCCCTTCGGCACGAAGCCGGCGGACATAGGCGTCGATGAAGACACCTGACGCCCGCGCCGTGCAGCATGTCACTCCGGGTGGTGATCACAAACTGATGCCCCGGCGAAGCTTTCGCCAACAGGCGCGGCAACTGCTCGGTCCATGCCTCATTACCGCCGGCGAGGCTGTATTGCCCCCATGGATCATCCACGTAGAAGAGGGTCGGACCCGTGTCGACCACTTTGCGCGCGTTCGTGGGAGCGTCGTCGGGACCAAGGCTGACGACGTCCAGCGTCCCGTCCCGACGCCGAGCCATGTCGCACAGCTTCAGGGCAGCTTGGGTTTTGCCCGTTCCCGATGGGCCACGAAGGACCACCGCATTCCTATCGGTCAGCAGACGAACCATTTCGTCGAAATTTGCCGGCGCGACGAAGTGTTCGAGGCTCGCAGAACTGGCAAGAAAGCCGCCATGCGCACGCACTGTCGCGAGAAGATCGTCGCGGGTCCATATGCCTGGGGCGCCTCCTCTGGTGCGGCGCTTCGCTTCGAGGCGTAAATGTTCAAGAAGTTTCTGCTGCTCAACTTTGGGAACATGCAGGAGGTCCGACATCAGTTCGCGGATATCGGATGCAAGCTGCTTTTCGGTGAGTTTCCCCCAGATCGCCACACGGCCTTCAGGCAAACTCTTCAGCGTCGCGTGCAGGCTAGCGGGAAAGCTCGCTTTATCGGATAGCTCTTCGAACCCTTGAACCAGTAGTCCTCTCGCGGCGCCCGTGGCATCCGCATTGGTGACGAGGAGGTAGCGCGTGTTGGGGTCGTCGAGGTGATGTAATGCCTTCCGGCGACCGCCTTTCTTGTCGGAACCGTGCTTGAGCAGCGCCTCGAAATCCTCGACCCGCCACGGATCCCCATTGTCCAGTTTGACCTGGACGACCAGTTTCTGATTGCCGGTCACAGTCGCGCTGGGCTGGACACGGCCGGGCACATTTGGTTGCAGATCCGCTTCGAGATCTTCTTCGTTTGCGGGCTCCAGGACCAAGCGCGACGCAGCCTTAGATATCAGGAGGAGCTGCAGGGCCGCCAGAATCGAGACGTCGAGCTGGTAATCAAACCCCGCTTGAGCTGCGGCCGCCCCTCTCAGGGATTGCCTGGAAGGTGGCGGTGTTTGGCCGGGCGAAACTTCGCCCGTGTCTCCAGCGTCGACGCTGGAAGGCTCATTTGTCGACATCGTCGAACACCGAGCGTTTGGTGGCGGTTGGAGGCGGCGGCGGAGCGGCAGTCGACGCCTCGTCCTTCTTCTGTGTGACGATATGGGTCCAGTCTGTGGTGTCAGCCTCTTCGTCGCGTTCGCGCTTGCGCTTCTCGATCGCCTTGATCGACCGTTTCACCTGCTCACGCGCGTCGTCGATAAGTGAGGCGGCATCGTCATCGACGCCGATCGTCTCGACATGGTCCAGCACGCCGAGCAGCTTCTCAAAGTGGCTTTCCGGCTCCTCGTCGAGGTCGGCATCAGCCGTAATCTCATTGATGCGCTCTTCGAGCGATGGCAGCACCGCAGTTCGTAGCCCAACGCCCAAGCCGACCAGCCGAAGTGGTGGAATGAGGGCGAGCTTGTCCTCCTCACCGAAGAACGATGCGTCGAAATTCTTGAGTGCCGCAGATTCAAGCTCATCGGCCGCCTCCAAACGGAGGTCGTCCGGAAGCAAATTGAGCCGATGCGCGCGGGCATAGGTGGCTACACGCGGATCATTCCCCACCGGTTCCGTGTGCCAGCATGAACGGCGCAGTAGTTCCGGCGAAGTACTTATGGCTTTGCTGAAGACCGCGTCGCTGGCCCTGTAGGCCAGGAAGAGGAAGAGCATCCAATTTCGTTGCAGCTCGTTGGGCGTGCGGCCTAGCCGGCCGACAAGGGCGTCGTCGAGGCTGGTGGGGATCACCAGTGCGTCGCGAATGAGCGATGAACCTTCACAGGTGAAACTGCTGAGGATCGTGTCGATGGTCGCGCCCCGGATGAGTGCGGCCATCATGTGTGGCTTTTGTCTCAGGATCTCCGTCAAGGCGTCGGAGATTGTCGGATGAGCGAATGTCCATTTGCTCCCGGAGAGCTTCAGGAACGAACCCTTCAGTTCGGCGAAGCAATCCTGGATGCGCGTCAGGGTGAAGCCCGTCAGCTCGGCGACGGCTTGCGCGGCTGATGGATCATGATCGTTCGGGTCGAAGCCCGCTTGATGCACATAGACGAGGATGAGGGCAGCCTGGAGGTGGTCGTCCAACGCGTTGACGGTGTCGACGAGATGCTCGCGCGGTTCCTTCATGAACTGGACGAGCGCGCTTTCGCGGGGCGCCAGGCTTTTCGTGAAGTTTGGATCCCCCATGCGCTCGGCGATGCCCGGAAGGAACCCGGGTACGGCGGCGACCGCCTCGAGATGAGGCTTCACGCTCGACCGCCAACTCTGGGTTTGGGTGCCGAAGTTCACATGATTATAAAGGATTTGCGTCTTCTCATCGATCGTCAGTTCACCGACATCGACCACCGCGCTTTCGTCGGCAAAATGCGGAAGGTTTCGCTGTCCTAACCGCCGCCGCGCCGCTTCGTAGATGTGCTTGCGCGAGGTGAGAAGAAAGCGGTTTCCGTGCGCGACGGCCGCGCGGAGCTTTGAAAAGGCGGATGCCCAGTCCTGGACATAATCGTCGCGCAGGACGTTCGAGCCGAACGCGTCGTCTATCCAGAAGAAGCGGCCAGGATCGTTGGGATTCCATCCGGCTTCGAAGTCACGCGGGCTGGTCAGAGCAAGGACGGTATTGTCAGCATTTTCCGAGGCGATCGTTGAAACGATGGCGCCTATTGCCGACTTTCCGCTCGATGGATTTCCAAGCAGCAGCACCACGCCATGTTTCGAGATGGCATGCACAGCGTCGCGATGGGCTTTGGTCGGGACATAGGTGCGTAGTTTTGGAATCCAGCTATCCAGCAGCGCACGGGATTGTTCACTGAGGCGTTCATCGACGATCGCCGTGAGATCCCCCAGGCCATATACCTGTGGAACCAACGCACGGAGACGCGCGCTGCTCCTGATGACCCGAACGATATGCTGCCGGCCAAAAATATGCGCTTTGCGCACGCCGAGCGTCCGCAGCTTGGCACGTGCGGCGACCGCCACTGGCGCATCCACGCTCATGTTGGTCATGAAGATATATGTGTCGGCCTGACCCGCTTTGACCAATTCCTCGACGTTTTCCAGCTCAGCGGTCAGATCCGAAACTTTCAGCGCCTTGCCGGCGTCCGACGTATGTTTACATTGGACTGTGCCGATCGGCGAGGTCGTGGGCTCGGAGGGGATGAGGAACACGGCATCCTGTCCGCCATCATTGGCTTCGCGGAAGATCTCAACAGGCCGGCCGAGCACGACCTCGCAAACTTGCGAGCAGAGATCCTGGAATGCGCGCCACCCGATTGTGTGAAGCGCCAGATCGCTCCAGGGACCATGTGCCCGACGCCCGTTCAACTCGGTCTCAGCGCTCATGCAGAATTCACGCCTCGCAGAACACCGACAGGCATCGGGTAGATCTCTCGCTCCATGACGACGCTCGTCGCCCCCAAGGGTCCGAGCTCGATATCCACACGGCGGCCGCCTTGCGTGGCGGTGCTGATCAAGCGTCGGCTCAGAAGATCAGCAAGAGCGGGATCCTCGACGGCACAAATGATCTGGCGCCCATCGGAACGCAGGGCAGCAAGCACCTCGACGAGATGAAGCGCCCTGAAATCATCGATGTGTTGAACGGGATCGTCCAGCAGCAGCGATCGCAGCGGCGTCCATGCGCGAGCCAAGTGGACAGACAGCAGAAACGCAAGACCGGCCGCGCGCCGCTGGCCACTGCTGAAAACAAACTGGGGATTCAGGCCGTCACCCACCTTCAGGCTTAGAAACCGGCGAACATCACCGCGGATACTGTAGTCGATCGTGCGCCAGTCGGCGTGCGGACGCAGGCGCTGATACAGTTCGTTGAGCAAGGGGCTGATCTGAGCGAGCCGCTCATCAATGATCTCTGCGCTCACACGCCTGACTGACCGCTCGATTTCCCGGGCAGCCGTGACGGCACTCTGCGACTGGCCAACCGCCCGCGCCAGTTTCTCGATGTCATCACGCAGTACCGCGATATTGCTTTCGACCGATGACATCCGGGAAACCGCCTGCGACGCCTCCACCACGAGCATAGCTCGCTCAAGGTCGATCAGCCGGTCTCGTTCAGACGCCACGGCCAGCTCAAGGCCCTCGGGGTCTTGGATATAGGCGTGATCGAGCTTCCAATGGTCGTAGAACTCAACATGCGCCGCTTCCTGTGCCCGCAGGCTTCGCAAATCGTCCGCATGGGCCTGAACCGTGGCGGCGGTCTTTTGCAGCGTGAGGCCCGGCTCGCGTGCATTCGCCTTTGCGCTCGCGAGGTCATCGCGGGCGGCCTGAACGCCCGACGAGAGCGACGCGACCCTCTTGCGTGCTATCGCGAGACCGGCCGCAAATTCCTCGGAAGTACGATGAGCCGCACACAGCGGGCAGTGATCGTCATGCAGACCCAAGCTCTCGCCGTGCTCGACCAGAAGTGCGAGCGAGGCCGCGACCGCATCCATTTCTTCTTCACGTGCGAGGCGTTGCTCGGCGTCCGAGACTGCTTTTTGTGCCGCTTCATTGTCTCGCTGCGCCGTCTCATGCGCGGCGGCCGCCGCTGCGCGGGCAGCAACGGCATCCGGATTGTTATAGACGTCCTGTGCGGCTGCCATATCCCGACCGAGTTGGACGGCCTCGCTCATGCGCCCCAACCTGGCGCGCCCGTTCGCTAGAATAGCCCGCGCGGCAGATAGTTGTGCGGTTAGCTCGGGCGGCGCACTGGGCGCTGCCGCGGCGACGACTTGCAGGGCCGAGGAAACATCGCCAGATCGGGTCAGGGCAGTCTGTAGCTCCGACTGCTGTGTGAGCCTATCGGCAAGACGCGCGCGAGCCGTCTCATAGGCCGTTTCATCCTTGGTGTGATTGGCTTCGGCAGCCGCGACAACCTCCTTTGCCCTGCTACCGGCTTCGGAGCCTTCCATCGCACCAAGCGCAGCACGGACGAGGTCGAAACGCTCTGTTTCGGTGAGGTCCAAACTAAGTGCAGCGATCCACTCGTCGCGGATGATTGAAGTGCGGGTGAGCTGCTTGAGTGCGTCATCAGGCACTGGCCCGCTACACAACGCAGCTTCGATATCTTCAGGAGATCGATCGCACCCGGCTTCCCGCGTCCGCGTGATCGTGAATGGCTTTCCGTCGTCATCGACGAAAGACGCGATAACGTAGTGCGCTTCGGGCACACCTTCGCCGCGCCACCACAAATAATCGCTCAGGCTTTCCTTGGCGGCTTTCTCAACAGAATATTTGTCGATGGAGCCCGTTATGGCGAACTCTACAGCATCACAAACCGTGCTCTTGCCCACGCCGTTGCGGCCCGTGATGACCGTGAAGCCGCGACCAAAGGTTATCCGGGCGACATCCCTGAACCCGCGGAAACCACATATCTCGACGAAATCCAGCCTCATGATTTCGCTCCCAGGATGCGAGCGACGTCCGCTGGCGCAGCCTCATTGAGGAAGGCTGTTACACCATCGGGGGAGATTTCTTTGAGCCTGGTGCGCAGTCTCATTTCAAAGTTGGCGGCGCCGAGCAGTGGTTTTGATCGAATGGATAGCAGCGGCAGCAAAGCCATCTCGATGTCATCGGCCGTCCTGATCGAGGCTCGCGCTATCTTTCGGGTCAGCGAGAAGTCTTCTTCTATGCGCTCAATCTCACGGCCCCTGCGCGCATCTGAATCCTCGGTCAGGAAGAGGGAATAGACGTTCCAAGCCTTGGCGCCGGCGCTGCGCAGGAATGTCGCGTGTCGAGCCAACGCGAGCTTCTGCCGTTCTTCCCATGAACCAAGGAGCGCATCTGCCGTGTCGAAGACATGCACAAAACCCATGAGCGCGGCGTTTTCAAAGCATGTCACCAGCCCTGACGGCCCGGTCCATGTCCAGGTGTCATATTGGGCATCGCGAAGAAGGATTTCAGATTGGATGTAGATGTCCATCATATGCCCAACGCATTTCTTGCCCCAGCTAGGTCGTACCATTCGCCACCCGCATCTGGGCGGATGAGATCGCCCGCCCGTCCGCTACGAATGACATTGTCGGGCACACCCAGATCCGTCGCGCCGACGGCGACGACGATGTCGGCTTCCATTGCCGTCGGCGGCTCGACAAACCGCCCGCGCAGCGTGCCCAGCACTGTTTGCGCTCCATTGACGACGCGAATGCTCCGGCCATTGAAATCGTAGCCGTCCGCGCTTTGCACTGCCCCAGCCTGACGTAGCAATAAGTGGAAGAAGCCAAGCGCCTCCGGATTAGCAGGACGCAGAAGCGTCGCAGGGTCCGCCGCCGAGACGCCTTCGGCATCCCGCCGCAGCCCGTACAAAGCCTCGCTATCGAAAGCCGCGACTTCGAGCCAAGCAGGGTCACATTGAACGCCGGTGGCCTGCTCGAAGGCGGCCCGTCCGGCATCCAGCACTTGGCGAAGATAATTGGATGAAAATGCCCGTCGCAACTCGTCAAGCGCGGCAGCGCCGGACTCCTGGACATGTTCGAAAGTTACGTTCTGAGCGTGGGCGATCTGCCAGAGCTGTGGCGCCTTTTGCTCAAGGGCGTCTGTCGGCGACAGGTCGATCACGGTGACGGACAGCGGCTGAACATCGATCAGGGCCTCACCGATCACCGCGTTGAGGTATTCCCAATCCGACCAGAAACCGACGACGAGGACATCCTTTTGTCGGATGTTGGCGGCCATCCAGACCTTGCTACGGGCGATGCGTGCTGAAATCGTCGGATCGTCGAGCTGTGACGGAGCCCAGACCGTGGAGGGACGATCTCGGTGGGCGCAGCCATGAAACTTCAGCAACGGTGCCTGTCGAACGGTGTCGGCAGTGGCTTCGTCCCCATCGAGCGAGCCACGAAAGTCGGCGCCATAGTCCCACGCGCGTCTCTCAATCAGCGTGTCGTAGTTGCTCGAAATGCCGGCTACGGCGGCGCGTGTGATGAGGAAATCTGCGATGGCGGCATGACCCGTGTTCGAAGGCCGAACAAAAGACGACCACGGGACGAGGTGCTCGATGAAGACAGATTGCAGGGTGTTCAGGCCAGCGAAGTGCTCTGCCAGCGCCTCCAGGTTTTCGCGCAGACCGGCGTCGCAATTGGGGTCTGACTCAAGTCGGTATTTGTCGAAACAACGCTCCGCTACTGCTCGCGCGGACGGAAGGCTGCTAGGGGGAGCCATGGAAAGGCCGGCGCCGCAGACCACCAACAAGCGGCCCGCGTTCATCGATGCCAATAGCCGAGCGATTGTTTCCGGCGTCAAGTAATCCTCCGTGCTTAGTCAGCTTCCCGCACTTTCGCGCCTTACGTCGTTCCATGAGCTCGTCAGTCAGACGTCGATCACTACCTTCATACGATTCAATTCCCCAGCATAGGCAATTCGCGTATAGCGTTTATATTTCTTCCTTGCCCCAATTTTCGCAAGTATCTTATCGAATTATGTTAGTCAGTTCTCAAGCTTGTTCGGCACGTTAGTGAGCTATCTCACCGGAGGCAGCAATCCATCATAAATCACGTCATAGGATCGACGGGCACGACTTTACCCGCCCCCCGGTTTGGACCCGCACTATAGTAGCGGGTCAGAAATCTCGCCGTGCCATCTAAACCGGGGAAGAGCATTCTCTCGCTCACATTGTCCTGGTCGAGCTTATCTCGGAGTTCCCACTTGATTTTTGCGGGTATGATTATGCGCTTCACCAAATCCTTGTTCTCGGGCCTGAGAATGTAAGTTTTCAGATCAAAATCCGGGCCAGGCATCATCGATAAGACCGCTCCTTGGTTGATGATGCGGCTATCAAGGGAAGGAGGTTCAAAAAAGAGAGCAAATTCGTTGTTTGGCTCAATGGTGTCGAAAGCACTCAGCGATTTGTACTGATCTAACATCTCGACCGAGAAAACGAATGCGTCTTCATCAGTGAGGATAGTGGCGAGAATTGGAGGAAGCACACGTCGCGCGTTGGCCACGTCGACGCACCAAATGGCTCCATCCACGTCGAAGTGGTTCTCGTTAGATAATGCAAAATGTGATGCTACCCTGGGAGATGTCGTCCAGTCGAGAACCCGAGTGGGTAGGCCATGATGTTGAGCGAGTGCAAGTTGATAAAGGAGCGCATCCGATGCGACTTCGCCAGGGCCAGCGTACTTTAGGAAATTGCGGAGCAGCGGCCGCTCGATTGCCGCAGCATGGTTCCCCATTCTTTGCAGGCTGGTTTCGAGCCCCCAGCGCCTGTCGCCCACACCGCGGAAAACAAAGTTTGATCGATATCGGCCATGCTTCGTAAGCGAGATATCGTACAGCATATCCTGAAATTCGCGGTAGTTAGCCGGTTCTAAATCGATGTCCATGCTGCCCTCCGAAGCCTGAACCAGTGGTAATTGGCACCTTTGTGCAGCACAACTAGAATCCATGTCCAGCTGTGGCAGTCTTCACACGATTCCCCATGCCCGAAACCTCCCCCTGCCCGTCATCTCTCTGAGGCCCAGCTCCAAAACAATCCGCCGCGCCGCCTGCGGCGTCACCTCCAGGGGGTCGGTTCCGGTATGGGGCGAAATGACACCCTAAGCGCCCGTCAAGCGGCGAGCGCGTTAAGGATCGGGCATTCCGGCACGTCTTCGCCAGAGCATTGCGAGATCATTGTCACGAGCACCGCTTCAATGCGCTGGAGGTCGGCAATCTTGGCGCGAACCTCGGCTAGATGCGGTTCGGTCCGGCGCTGCACCTCCGCGCAGGTCTGGCTTCTGCAATCGACAAGATGAAGCAGGCCGCGGACCTCGTCGATGCCAAAGCCGAGTTCGCGCGCCCTGAGGATGAAGCGCAGGCGGCGGACGTCGGTTTCGTCATAGATGCGATAACCGCTGGCGCTGCGCGGCGGGTCGGGTAGCAGGCCGATCTTCTCGTAATAGCGGATGGTCTCCAGATGGCAGCCGGTCGCACGGGCCAATTGGTGGCGCTGCAGTCCCTTGGCGGAAAGAAGAGAATTCATGGTGAAAATACCTCTTGAGTCTGTACTGGCTACAGAGCCTATCCTGTTTTCAGTCAGAAATCGAGGATGGTTTGCGATGAACGAAATTGGTAGCAAGACATTGAATTCTTCGAAGGCGGCCGCCGAACCGGATCGGCGCGAGGGCGGGCTCGCGGCGATAAGCGTTATCGGCGCTTTTCTGGCATCGGCCTGTTGCATCGTCCCGCTGCTCCTGGTGACACTCGGTGTATCGGGCGCATGGATCGGCAACCTGACGATGCTCGAACCCTATAAGCCCTATATCGCGGCGGCGACACTCGTGCCGCTCGGGTTTGGCTTCTGGCAGGTCTATTTCAAGCCCAAAGCCGCGTGCGAGCCGGGTTCCTACTGCGCCCGTCCGCGCTCCGCCATCATCACCAAGACCGCGCTTTGGATCGCAACGATCCTCATCGTGCTCGCCAGCACCATCGGCTGGTGGGCGCCGCTGTTCTATTGAAACGAGGAGATAACCACGTGAAATACCTGTCGAAACATCTGGTCGCCGCGGCTGCGCTTGGCTTGAGCGGTACTATTATGCTGCCACTTGCCCTTCCCGCGTCCGCACAATCCGCGTCGGAAACGGTTACCGTCAAGGAGCTGACGCAGACCTTCGCAATCGAGAACATGTATTGTGCCCTTTGTCCGGTCACCGTGCGCAAGGCCATGGAAGGCGTTGCGGGCGTGAAGTCGGTCAAGGTGGATTTCGAGGCCAAGACGGCGACGGTTGCCTATGACCCGTCGACCGCGACGGTCGCGGCCATTGCCGCTGCTTCCACCAATGTTGGCTATCCTGCCAAGGCGATCGGGAGTTGAGTCCGTGCCTGACCGGTCCATGCTTGGCGTCGGAGTGGTTGGCGTCTTGATCGCGGCGCTGTGCTGTCTGGTGCCGATCCTGCTGGTGGCGGCAGGTTTGATCGGCGTGGGAGCGCTGACAACAGCGGTCTACGGTCTGGTGCCAATTCTCATCCTCATCATTGCCGCAGCCGGTTACCTGCTGTGGCGACATCGTTCACACATCGATACCAGGAAACATTAGGAGATTTTCATGTCTGACTGCTGTGCGCCCCAAAAAGGCAATGGCCGCTACGATCTTGCGGTGATCGGTGCCGGTTCGGCCGGGTTCTCGGCCGCAATCACGGCCTCTGAGCAGGGGGCGAATGTCGCCCTGATCGGCCACGGCACGATCGGCGGCACCTGTGTCAATGTCGGCTGCGTACCGTCGAAGACGATGATCCGCGCTGCCGAGGCGCTGCATGGTGCACGCGCCGCGCATCGCTTTCCCGGTCTTGCCGGGGAAGCCAACGTCGCTGACTGGGGCCGTTTGGTCGCCGCCAAGGACGACCTGGTGACCACGCTCAGGCAGAAGAAATATGTCGACCTTCTGCCACAATACAACGGCGTCGCCTATCTGGAAGGGAAAGCGCGCCTGAATGGTCAGGGCGCTCTGATTGTGAACGGCGATCCGATCATGGCTGGCAAAATCATCATTGCTACCGGATCAGCGCCGGCCCTGCCGGACATTCCCGGCATTGGGGATGTGCCTTACCTCACCAGCACGACCGCGCTCGAGCTTTCCGAGCTGCCGCGTTCGCTGCTGGTGATCGGCGGTGGCTATATCGGCTGTGAACTGGCGCAGATGTTCGCCCGTGCCGGGGCGGAAGTGACACTTGTAACCCGCCGCCGCCTGTTGCCGGAAGCCGAGCCGGAAATCTCCGCAGCATTGACCGGTTATCTTCGCGACGAGGGCATTACCGTCCTAACCGGCCTCTCCTATCGCCGGATCGCGCGCACGGACCGCGGTGTCGAACTGACGGTCGCCATCGACGGAGCGGACGAAGTGATCGCGGCCGAGCAGGTGCTTTTGACCACTGGGCGGTCCCCGAACACCGGCGGTCTTGGCCTTGCCGAGGCGGGAGTTAAGCTATGCGGTAATGGCGGCGTCTTGGTTGATGAGCGGATGCGCACCTCAAAGCCTGGCGTCTATGCGGCAGGTGATGTCACCGGTCGCGACCAGTTCGTCTATATGGCAGCCTATGGCGCCAAGCTCGCTGCCCAAAACGCACTGAACGGTGACAGCCTTGTCTATGACAATGCGGCCATGCCGTGGGTGACGTTCACCGATCCGCAGGTCGCGGGCGTCGGCCTGACCGAACAGGCGGCTCGCGACGCCGGCTTCGAGACCAAGACTTCGATCGTATCTCTTGACCAGGTGCCGAGGGCGCTGGCCGCGCGCGACACGCGCGGGCTCATCAAACTGGTTGCCGACGCCAAAAGCGACCGATTGCTTGGTGGACAGATCCTCGCGCCCGAGGGCGCCGACAGCATCCAGACGGTGGTGTTGGCCATCAAGCACGGCATGACGGCGAAGGCGCTCGGCGAGACAATCTTCCCTTATCTCACCACGGTCGAAGGGTTGAAACTGGCGGCGCAGGGCTTCGGCAAGGACGTGGCGAAGCTGTCATGCTGCGCCGGATAGGAGGCTTCGATGGAACCTTCGAACGGATACGGCCTTGCGGGATTGCTCGCGGCTAAGATCGTCTGCTGCGGCGCGATTGTACTGGCAGCAACAGGCGCGATCAGCTTTGCCGGCCTTGCCAGTTGGCTGGTCGGCGGCGGCTACTTCTGGCTGGCAGCGGCCGTCTTGGCCATTGTCGGAATCTACTTGTGGCGGCACCGCGCGCGGGCAAATGTCAAGACCGACGGCAAAGGCCCCGTCGGTCAACCGATATACGGTCGGCGCAAGTAGTTCTGCTCAAAAGCGTCGCCGGATGTCATGTTGAGAAGGGTATTATTGCAGGCAGGGCGTTGCAAACCTTGCTGTGGGGGTTAGGTTTTTTGTCAGGGGGAAAAGTAGTCTTTTAGGAGAGGAGAATTGCATGAGCGATAACAAAAGCTTCGATCTGATCGTGATCGGAGGTGGGACGGGTGGAAATGGTGTCGCCCGGATGGCCGCTGACGCTGGCTGGAAGGTCGCCAGCATCGACGCCCTTCCTTTCGGCGGCACCTGTGCATTGCGAGGCTGCGATCCCAAAAAGATGCTGATCGCCGTGACTGAGGGCATTGACTGGGCCCGCAACTTGAGCGGCAAGGGGCTGGAAGCACAGACATCCGTCGACTGGGCGGACATGATCGCCTTCAAGCGCACGTTCACCGACGCGATGCCTGGTCGCATCGAGGGCGGGCTGGAGAAAGCCGGTATCACCGTGTTGCATGGCGAGGCACGCTTCACCGGGCGAGACAAGATCGAGGTGAATGGCGAGATCTTGTCGTCCCGGAACTTTCATATCGCCACCGGCGCTCGGCCAATGACGCTGAATATCCCCGGCGAGGAGTTGCTGGCGACTAGCACCGACTTTCTCGAGCTGCCCGAACGGCCGGACCGGGTCGTGTTCGTCGGCGGCGGATTCATTGCGATGGAATTTGCCCATATCTCCAAACGCGCAGGGGCGCGGGAAGTCACGGTTCTGGAGATGATGGAGCGACCGCTGGGCAATTTCGACCCCGACCTGGTCGGTATCCTTTCCGAGGCGACCGCCGATCTGGGGATTGACCTGCGGACCGAGGCCAAGGTTCTGAAGATCGAGAAAGACGGGTCGGATTTCACCGTTACCTATAAGACGCCGGAAGGAAAGCAGACGATCAATTGTGATCTGGTGGTTCATGCCACCGGGCGCGTGCCCAACATCGAGCATCTCAACCTGGAGGCCGCGGGCGTGGAATACGGCCGCAAAGGCATCAAGGTCAGCCCCTACATGCGGACCACAAATTCCGCCATTTTTGCAGCCGGCGACTGTGCCGACAGTGGGCCTAATCTGACCCCGGTTTCGGCCAACGAAGGCCGGATTGCAGGCAAGAACCTGCTCGCAGGAAAGGATGAGCGCGCGGTCAGTTATCCGCCGATCCCAAGCGTTGTCTTCACGCTGCCGCAGCTTTCCTCGGTCGGCCTGTCCGAAGCCGCAGCACGCGACAAGGGGCTGGCCTTTGACACGCATTTCGAAAAGACCGCCGGCTGGTACTCGTCGCTGCGGGTCGGGGCGCGCTACAGTGCCTACAAGGTTCTGGTCGAGAACGGGACCGGCCATATTCTTGGTGCACATCTGATCGGCCCCGGAGCGGAGGAACAAATCAATCTCTTTGCCATGGCTATGGGCGCAGGGCTGACCGCGAACAGGATCAAGGGCATCATCTTCGCCTATCCCAGCTATGCGTCGGACATCAGTTCGATGGTGTAGCTGATGCGGCAAGGCTGGCATTTCGATTGCGGGCGTCTCTGAAAACGCTCGACGCGACGGGGAGCAGAGTTTGGGAGGCGCCCCACCGGCAGACACACGATCGTTTCGAACGGCCAACGGCCTTACCATCGAGGACAGCATGAGCAAAGGAATGTCCCCCAGTCAGCGATTCCCGACGGTCGAGCGTCTTAGTCCTGCCCGTTCAGCAGGATTACGCCCATGACCAAGCGCCGGGTCTGTGATTCCGAGGCACCCTACGGCGATCCGGGCATGCATCTCGGCCGCCTCGCACTCGGTCTCTCCGACAGCGCCGCTGCGTCGACCGACGCGCGTGCGGTGATCCGCGATATCGGACGGTTGCTGTCCGCGGCAACGCTTCGCGTCGATCGCATCTTTGTGAGCGCGCAGCCGCTGCATCCGGCCTTCCGTGCCCGGACCTATCTCTGGCTTGCCGACGACGACAGAGTTCGTGTCATCGATTGGCCGCATGGTCTGAAGAACCGACCGGGCTATCTCGCTTCCCCGGATCATCATGTGCACACGACGCGCACGGAGCTCCGCGTTCCTCGCCTGCAGGACGTCCGAGCGTTTCGGTGCGACCTCTACGGCGAACTTAGGGCTGACGGCTTTACCGACTATCTTATCGTTCCGCTGCGCTTCGGTGATGGCACGATCAATACTCTCTCCATCGCGACACGCCGGCGGAACGGCTTTCCGGAGGTGGCTTTGGAGGGTTTTCGGCGGCTGGTCGGTCTTCTGACCGTGATACTGGAGCGCCTGGTCGCGCTCGAAAACATCGATATTACCCTGAGGACCTATCTCGGCGGGGCATCCGGCACCCGGCGGAGCGTCGGGCGACCCGGCGCCGTAACGATCCGGCGATAGAAGCAACTCGCCCGGCCGGTATGGCAACATCCGCCGTCTCCGCCAGCGCGCACCTTGAGCCACACCGCGTCCTGATCACAATCGATGCGCAGTTCCTCGACCTGCTGGACTTGCCCACTCGTCGCGCCCTTATGCCAAAGACACTTGCGGGACCGGCTCCAGTACCAGGCCTGACCGGTCTCGATCGTCTTTTCCAGCGCCTCCGCATTCATCCACGCCAGCATTAGCACCACACCGTTCGCCGCATCCGTGGCGACTGCAGGAATGAGCCCATCCGCGTTGAATTGCGGCGTCAGAATGGAGTTTTCTTCGATCGTTTCCGCGAGGTCCGCGGCCGGCGTGGTCATGGGCAAGGGCGTATCTCCGAGTGTACGGGGTATTTCGCGATTGGAGTGTGCCGGCTCAAAGGATGGTTGGTGGTTGGCGGCTGCCGGGCCGTGCTTTGGGCTCGTCACATGTGCATGTCGGGGAGGCATCTTCCCGACGAGATGAAGCCCGGCGCCAGCGCATGAGGGCATAGCCGGCGGCTCCAGCCAGGAGTGTCAGCACACCCCCTATCACGAGACCTTGCCCGCTGAACCAGCCCAAAACGCCGCCCACCGCCGAGCCGATGACTACCGGTCCAAGGCAGCAAAGCGCGACTAAAGGCGCGATGATGATCGCGGTCACGATGCCGGCGGTCGGTTTGTCGTCCAAGGCGCTCTCCGTTCTGATCGCAGATCCATAGCATCGCTGCGGCGCGGTCCATTAATCACAAGCACGACCGCGTCGGGTATCCCGATGACGCGATCGCTGCCAAAGAGATTCGTTACACCCTGTACTCGGTACAGGGTCAAGACAAAATCTTGATCGCTTGGCCACGTAGGCACTGCGGAAACAGAGATTGGTAGCGCCACGGTTCATGATGCTTGAAAACCCCAGCTACGGTCTTCAGACGACAGCGACTGCTCAACGGGTTCCACTTTCCAACGCCCTCACAGAAGCGTGATCGCAAATCGTTGAAATCCCCCTTGAGTCTGTAGTGACTACAAGGCGTAGGCTACTTCGCAAATCGCTGTTCAACGATGCAGAAAGTGAGCAATTATGGAGGCATCATCAGGTCTCAAAGGATCCCGAACGTCGGCGACCGCCGCCATCCACGTGACATCGGAACACCAGCGGGGCGGACGCCAGCAACTGCTCGCCGCCGGCGGCATTCTCGGGGCGATCGCCGTCTCGAGTTGCTGCGTCATCCCGTTTGCCCTGTTCACCGTGGGCATCGGCGGAGCCTGGATCAGCAACCTCACCGCCCTCGAACCGTATCAACCGATTTTTGCCGCCATGACGTTCGGTATCCTCGGCTACGGGTTCTATCTCGTCTATCGCGAGCCAAAGGTCGCCTGCGCTGAGGGCTCCTATTGCGCCCAGCCCAAGTCGGGACGGATCGCCAAAGCCGGCCTCTGGGTTGCCACCGTCCTCGTCATCGTCGGACTAGGGTTCCCGAGACTTGCGCCCCTGTTCCTCTAAGCCAAAGGAGAATGATCCCATGATCCGCCCTGTCGCAGTTGCCGTTCTCCTCGCTCTGCTTTCCCCGCTCGCCGCCGTGGCCGGCGAGAAGACTGTTATACTGAACGTTGACAACGCCACCTGCGCGCTCTGCGCCCCCATCGTCAAAACGGCCCTCTCTCGTGTCTCGGGTGTCACAGCGGTCCAGGTAAAGGAAGCCGACGCAATGTCGGGTGCTGTCGCCACGGTCTCTTTCGATGACGCAGTCACCGGCGTACCGACCCTCATTGCTGCGACGACCAACGCCGGCTATCCGTCGCATGTGGCGCAATAGCCGCCGGCTGATTGGCGGCGGCGGGCGGAGAGCGGTATCACCTCTCTTCGCTGCTCCACATCGGCACGCTGCTGCCTCAAAGGGTGAACGGCGCCGTCGAAAATATCCACCCGGCGGGTGCGAAGTTGCAGGTGTGTAGGAGACTGCAGCTATGGCCGCGAACACCATCGAGCAAAGTACCTTTTGGAAACGGCACCTGGACAAATTCGGGGCCGCCGGATCGGTCTTCGCGGCGCTCTGCTGCCTCGGTTCCCCGGTACTCCTTTCGATTGTATCGGCCGTCGGGCTTGGCTTCATCAAAAGAGATGCGATCCTGTTCCCATTGTTAGCAGCGTTTCTGGCCGTCACCCTACTCGGGCTATATCTTGGAACACGCAGCCATCATCAACCGTGGGCTCTCATCATCGGGGGGCTCAGTACGCTGGCGATAGCGGTCGTGTTTCTCGGTCTCATGCCAAGCCTTGTCCTGGCCTACGTCGGCATCTCTGGTTTGATCGCCGCCAGTTTTCTCAATGTCTGGCTCAGAGTACGCCAGCTAAGGAGCCGGTAACACCGAAACAATCAGTTCGCTTTTGGCGAACGGGAGACGATGTAGGCGTATCTCTGGTCATGGAGCCGGCGTTGCCCGGCGATCAACCGGCGTTCCGGTTCTCGCTCGATGTCATCGGGACCTTTATCGGGCTCAACGATTTGGCTCGCGAGCGACGATAGCGTTGCGGTTACGTTGCACGATATCGGAGACGGTGTTCTTGCTGAGCCCAAGTTCGCGACCAATGAGCCGATAGCTGCGGCCTTCAGCAACGAGCGCCAGAACTCGCGGAGCCAGACGGTCCGACTTCGGGCGCTGCCCCCGCTGTCGACCGAGTTTCTTGCCGCGCGCTTTGGCAACGGCCAAGCCCGATTTGACCCGTTCGCTGATAAGATCGCGTTCGAATTCAGCGATACCGGAGAGGAAAGTCGCCAGCATACGGCCATGAGGAGATGACAGATCGAAGGTCATGCCGTTCATGGCGATGACTGAGACCTTCCAGCTTTCCAGCTCGCGCAACGTGTTGAGGAGATCGATCGTCGAGCGTCCCCAGCGGGAGAGTTCTGTGACCAGGATGGCGTCGATATGTCTGGCCTGAGCGAGCGCCATGATCTTCTTGCGCTCGGCCCGGTCCAGCTTCACGCCCGAGCCCGTCTCTTTATATATGCCGGCAATTTTATATCCGGCACGTCCGGCGAAGGCGGTCAGATCTCGCTCCTGTCGTTCGCAGGACTGATCAGCCGTCGAAACCCGGCAATAGATGGCCACGCGCTGTCCCAATTGAACCCTCGTGGTTTTGTGGCTCGCAAAGCCTTGATTTGCATGGGGCGATTGTTGTCCAAAACAGACTGTACTTCAACAGGGACAACGCGCGCATGCCAAGACGACATATTCTCGCCGAGCGACAGCGCTCGGCGTTGCTCGACCTGCCGACGGACGAGTTATCACTGCTGAAGCATTACACATTGGGCGACGACGATCTGGCAAACATTCAGGAACGCCGCAGACCAGAAAACAGGCTGGGTTTCGCCCTGCAGCTTTGTGCACTACGCTATCCAGGGCGCGCGCTGGCTCCGGGCGAAATGATTCCGCATGAAGTCCTTTCCTTCATCGGAGCTCAGCTCGGCGTTCCGGCCGATGCGCTTCTCACCTATGCCGCCCGGCGTCAGACCCGCCAGCAACATATGGAGGCGTTGCGCGAGATCTACGGCTACAAGACATTCACGGGGCGCGGGGCCCGTGATCTGCGGGATTGGCTTTTCGATCAGGCTGAAGATGCCAGGTCGAACGAAGATCTGGCGCGGCGCTTCGTCGCGCAATGCAGGAAAATGGTGACCATCCTGCCGGCGGCGTCAACGATCGAGCGTCTGTGCGCCGATGCCCTTGTTGCCGCCGAGCGATGCATTGAGACACGGATAGCGGAAAGGCTCGACTTTAGTGTGCGCGAGCAACTGGACGGGCTTCTGACCGAAATGGTTGACGGAAACATCAGCCGTTTCATCTGGCTTCGCCAGTTCGAAGTCGGCAGCAATTCCGCATCAGCGAACCGCTTGCTTGATCGGCTGGAGTTCCTGCGCGGTCTGGAAGTCGATCCCCAGATCCTCCTAGGCGTACCGCCACACCGCATCGCGCGCCTGCGTCGGCAGGGCGAGCGTTACTTCACGGATGGCCTGCGCGACATCAGTTCGGATCGGCGGTGGGCGATCCTCGCCGTTTGCGTCGTCGAATGGGAAGCCGCGATCGCCGATGCCATCATCGAAACCCACGACCGCATCGTTGGGAAAACTTGGCGAGAGGCGAAACGGCTACATGACGAGCGGATTGCCGGTTCCAAGGCCGCAGTCACCGATACGCTTCGCGCTTTCACGGCATTGGGAGCCTCTTTGCTGGAAGCTCGCGACGATGGTGTTCCGTTGGACAATGTGTTGGCACGGTCGGCCGAATGGCATCAGCTTGAACAGCTGGTTGCCGTAGGGACGCAACTCACCAGTACATTGGCAGACGAGCCGTTGGCTCACGTCGGACAAGGGTATCATCGTTTTCGCCGATATGCGCCGCGGATGTTGCGATGCCTGAAGCTCAAGGCTGCGTCGGTGGCGGAGCCATTGATTGCAGCCGCGAAAGCCATCGGCGAAACACGTGCGCCGACATCAACAGGTATATCATTCCTGCGGCCGAATTCGAAATGGCATCGCCATCTCCGAGCGCAAGACCGAGGCGATGGTCGTTTATGGGAGGTCGCGGTGCTGTTTCATCTTCGCGATGCTTTCCGGTCTGGAGACATATGGCTGGATCATTCCCGCCGCTACGGCGATCTCAAGCAGGTGCTTGTTCCGATGACCTCGGCGCAGGCGAATGCCAGGATGGCTGTTCCTCTCGATCCTCAAGCTTGGCTGGCTGACCGCAAGGGTCGCCTTGCGGATGGTCTGAAGCGGCTGGCACGTGCCGCTCGCGACGGGACCATCCCCCATGGTAGCATTGAAGATGGAACGTTGCGGATCGACCGGTTGACCGCAGACGTTCCCGAAAGCGCAGAGGAACTGGTCCTCGATCTTTATCGTCGAATGCCGCCTGTGCGGATCACTGACATCTTGCTGGAAGTTGACGCGGCGGTCGGATTCTCGGACGCCTTTTCCCATCTCAGAACCGGAGCGCCATGCAGCGATCGGGTCGGCTTGCTGAACGTTCTGCTCGCCGAAGGGCTGAACCTAGGCCTTCGAAAAATGGCGGAAGCCTCGAACACGCATGATTACTGGCAGCTCTCGCGCCTTGCCCGCTGGCATGTCGAAAGCGAGGGCATGAACCAGGCGCTGGCGATGGTCGTGGCCGCGCAGGGCAAGCTGCCGATGTCCCGGTTCTGGGGCATGGGAAAAACCGCATCAAGCGATGGTCAGTTTTTCCCTTCGGCACGACAGGGCGAGGCCATGAACATGATCAACGCCAAGTACGGCAGTGAGCCTGGGCTCAAGGCTTATACCCACGTCAATGACCAGTTCGCGCCGTTCGCCTCACAGACTATTCCCGCAACCGTCAGTGAAGCTACGTACATCCTCGATGGCCTGCTGATGAATGAAGTCGGCCGGCAGGTCGGCGAGCAATACGCCGATACGGCGGGGTTTACCGATCATTTGTTCGGGACCAGTGCCATGCTCGGCTACCGGCTCGTCTTGCGCATCCGCGACTTACCGTCGAAACGGCTTTATGTCTTCGATCCCGCGGGGACACCCAAAGATTTACGCAAGCTGGTGGGCGGCAAAATCCGCGAAGAACTGATTGTGTCAAACTGGCCTGATCTCTTCCGCTGTGCTGCCACGATGGCCGCCGGAAAGATCAGACCGAGCCAGTTGCTCCGGAAACTCGCATCCTATCCCCGACAGAACGATCTTGCGGCCGCGCTTCGGGAAGTCGGCCGCGTCGAGCGCACTCTCTTTATCATCGAGTGGATCCTCGATACCGATATGCAGCGCCGCGCCCAGATTGGCCTCAACAAGGGCGAAGCCCACCATGCCCTCAAGAGTGCCCTGCGCATCGGCCGTCAAGGTGAAATCCGTGATCGAACCACTGAGGGGCAGCATTACCGGATCGCCGGGCTGAATCTGCTGACGGCGATCATCATCTACTGGAATACCGTCCACCTTGGCCACGCCGTCGCCGAACGGCGAAACGAAGGCCTCGATGTGCCACCCGAACTTTTAGCCCACATCTCTCCTCTGGGCTGGGCGCATATCCTGCTGACCGGCGAATATCTTTGGCCCACGGAGGCAAACGCTTAGGGTGTCATTCCGCCCCCAGCCGGAACCGACCCCTCCAGCGTCTTGGCCACCATCCCAGCCGACACCAACGGTCTTGCCATCACCAGCTCGACCAGCTCCGGCAATTTCGAAGACGTTCGCCTTCCCGCCAGTTTGCGTTCCATCATCTGTCGAGCCAGCGCCAGTCGGTCATGCTCCTTCAAGCCGATCTCGGCGGCCGCGATCAGACCGTCTGCAATTGCCATCAGCCGGACCTCCCGGTTCGGATGCCGACGCCGGTCGACAGGGATGGTTTTCAGGCCAAGGTTGATCGCGGCAAGATGGGCGCCGGTGGTGATGCCGGCTTCCCGAAGGATCGACGCGACAAACAGCCGGCCAAGCCAGGGCGCGTGCTGCAGCACGGACAATTCGTTCCAGGCATCAAGTGCGACGATGGCCCGAAACACCGCCGGTAGATTTTCGGCCTGCCGCAGCACGCCGCGCCATTCGTCCAGCCGCTCATCCTCATCCCAGTCGAGATCATAGATCATTGGATCGGCCGGAGCCCACCCAGGCTTTTTGGCTCGTTCGATCGCGGCGTCAGAGCGCGCGAGGATCGCGTCGATCGCGGAATAGTCGACGCCGGGCAGATCTTTGACGTCGTCACCATCATCCCCCTCCCCTTCCGCGTCGTTCGCGACAGCCGCCCGAACCACTCCAGCCCTCGTCGCCTCGTCCCCGCCGCCGGACCCGATCTCCGAGGTTTTCCGCAGCGAGCGGAGACCGTCGCTCGACAACGCCCAATCCTGGGACTGGCCTGCGATCCGCCGACGCGTGCGCAGGACGTCGCGGGCGATTGTCAGTTCGTGGGTGGGTGTGCGAATATCCTTCGTGGCGTCGTGGAGGATGAGGTCTTCCAGGTGGACGAGTTCGCCGTCGATCCACAGTGAGGCACAGGCATCAGCAAAGTTTTGCCGTTCAATCCATCCATGGCCGACCGGTGAACGGGCGATGCGCTCGTCCAGACGGGTGAGCGCGCAGCCGGCGTCGAAAGCCGGCCGCATCAGGGCTGTCATGCTGATTTTCGCGATATCGTAAGCCATTGAAATCATGGTAAATGATTTCTTATGCGAACTCTATCTGAATCTTAAGGTTCCTCACATGGTATGATTGGGAGTTGGCAGTCTAACCATCGATAAGTATCCCTTATCGGAGGTGATTGATTTCCCGCCGCAAATCAGAAAGAATCCGGTGAATCCACGGCCGCTCGGCCGTCAAAAGCCGCCGATCCGGAGTTTCTCTGTGGCCAAACCGTCCATCTCCAAGACCGCCGTCGATCGCCGGGCCGACGAACTCGACACCATCGCCAGCGTGCTGCCGATCGACCGGCGCGACGAACTGGCCGAACTGCTGACCGACCAGGACATCGAAACGCTACGCCATCTGGTCAACGAAGGCATGGGCGAAAACACTCTACGCGCCCTCACCTCCGACCTCGCCTATCTACAGGCCTGGTCGCTTGCCGCGACAGGCGCCTCCCTCCCCTGGCCGGCGCCCGAAGCCTTGGCTCTTAAATTCGTCGCCCACCATCTCTGGCAGCCCGAACAGCGCGACATCGATCCTCACCACGGCATGCCAGCCGATGTCGAACAGAGCCTGCGGGAACAGGGTTTTCTGCGATCGCCAGGGCCGCACGCGCCCGACACGGTGCGGCGGCGGATTGCCAGCTGGTCGACGCTGACGAAATGGCGCGGGCTGTCAGGCGTCTTTTCCTCGCCGTCGCTGAAATCCGCGATACGCCTCGCAGTTCGGGCGACGCCGCGGCCAAGGAAACGCAAGAGCGCGAAGGCCGTCACCGGCGACGTCCTGGCAAAGCTGCTCGCGACCTGCAGCACCGACAGCCTTCGTGACATCCGCGACCGGGCAATCCTGATGGTGGCTTTTGCCTCGGGCGGTCGTCGTCGCAGTGAGATTGCCGGTCTGCGCAGGGAGCAGCTCACCGTCGAGCCACCCATCACCGTCGAGGGTGCCCCTCCCCTCCCCTCTCTCGCCATCCATCTCGGTCGCACCAAGACGTCAGGTGCCGAAAGCGATGAGGCCGTTTATCTGACGGGCCGGCCCGTGGATGCTTTGAACGCATGGATGGCGGCTGGAAGAATCGAAAGCGGGAGTATTTTTCGGAAGATCGATCGTTGGGGCAATGTCTCGAAGCGGGCGCTGGAGCCGGGCGCGGTCAATGCGATCGTCAAACAGCGGGCCGAGATGGCTGGACTCGACCCTGCGGAATTCTCGGCGCATGGGTTGCGGTCGGGATATCTTACGGAAGCCGCCAACCGCGGGATCCCCCTCCCCGAAGCAATGGAGCAGTCGCGACACCGTTCGGTGCAACAGGCCTCCAGCTATTACAACAACGCGACCCGCCGAAGCGGGCGCGCTGCGCGTATGCTTTGAAGACGCGGATCGGCCGGCACTGCCTCCAGATAGACCGCGTTGAATCTACAACGAAGACTTGCCGATTGAGGCCCCGCCATCGACATGAAGCGTCTGCCCCGTAATAAACCCAGCGTCATCCGATAGCAGGAATTCGATTGCCCCAGCGACTTCCTCCGGTCTTCCGAAGCGGCCCATTGGAACGCCGAAGAGGGGCTCCGTGGGCATTTCTGCAATAATACCCGCTAAGGGAAAGCGAAGTTGTTTGGATTGAAACGGTTAGCGCGGATCGGCCTGAAGCGTTCGAGGGGTCGGTCAATTTCGTTCCAGAGATAGTCGCCGGTGAGTGCGATATGAGCCCAGGGAAGTG
>BFBZ01000015.1_pt14 | contig 88112 bp, 87 predicted proteins | sample 1888401 | NCBI WGS metagenome assembly BFBZ01 (sample SAMD00112614, study PRJDB3348) | symbiont metagenome | host: Chara braunii
TGCGCGGCTGCAGGGTGACGATGACCGGATTGGGCTTATGGTCGGTCGCGGCGCCGGTCGCTGCGTCGACGCCCATGCCGATCAGGCCGCCGGCGATGATGTTGCCGGCGAAACCGGCCGCGCCGGTCGCTGGGATGTCCTTGGTCAGCGGAATGGTCTGGCTTTCATAGCCCGGCTTCTCGACGGTGACGGAGATATCCGCGTTACGCTTGGCGACGAACGAGCAGGGAGTCGTGCAGGTCATCGGCGCTTCGAGACCCGCGATGGTTGCTTCGGCTCCCGACGGGGTTGACGCCACGCTGATCGTTTCGGTTGTCCCCCGCGTCACGGACGCGCAACCACCTACTACGGCGCACAGCACCGCCACCGCTACAACTCTCATTTGGTACTATCCCCCTTGGAACCCRGGGGAACTCAAGCGCAACTGTGGCGGGAGGGCAAGCCTGATCAGCCTTTTCCGAAGAGATATGCGGCCGAGTTTCGGTCCGGTGTGTCTTTCACACCTGCTATTCGCGCAGGCCGCGCGCGATCGCCTTTTGCGCATCGAACTCGGCGCGCCGGCGCGCGAGCTCGTCAGGCGGGAGCAAAGCGGGATTGCTGTAGTCCTGCTTCCAGCTGTGATCCTCGCTCCACTGCAACGGCGACTGCACGGTCGTGCGTGCGGCTGGTGAACTCTCGAGAACGCGCAGGGCGAGATCGAGCGTGAACGCCTGGGACGACGGATCGTGCGGTTTGCCGGCGGCGTTGCCGAGYGGAAAATCAGAAAACAGGAAACGCGGCGCGGCCGCGTGCTCGACAATGTCCTTGGCACATCCCATCACGACGGTGGCAATGCCGTTGGCTTCGAGATGCCGTGCCACGAGGCTCACCGTCTGGTGGCACACCGGACAGTTCGGCACCAGCACGACGGCATCGATGGCGTCGGCGCGGCAGCGCGCCAGAATCTCCGGCGCGTCGGTCTCGATCGTCACACGCTGGCTGCGATTGGTCGGCGCGCCGAAGAAGCGTGGCCCGACCGCRCCRATGCGGCCCTCRCGCGCCAGCCTGATGAGTTGCGGAAGCGGAAACCAGGTGCCGGAATCCTCGGCCGATGTGTGCGTGCGGTCATAGGCGATGTGCGAGATGCGCAGATCGTGTTGCGCCGACGTGTCGCCGTCATACACCGAATAGAACTTYGCGCTTCCGTTGTAAGGCGCGCCGGGACCTTGATCGCCTTTGGCGGGATCGAAAGGTGCAGCCGTCGTGACGATGGTGACGCGCGACTGCGTCAGCGGCTTGCGCAAGGGCTGGAACGGCGCCGACGTGTAGTGGGCCCAGCGATAGGGCGTGTCGTAGCCGATCGCGAGATAGTAGTCGCGGGTGCGCGCCATGTAGGACAATGGTGCYTCGCTGTCGGGCGCGAAGCCGAGTCTGTCGTYGGTCGGTGCGGTCATCCGTCGCGCTCCCTGCAGGACTKGAYGATTGCTAGCCGGCTCATYCGCTGTGTCAAGGCGCCGCGCGGTGGAACCCCGCATGGTCTTGGGCTTTGTCTGTCGGCAGAATRCCCTCCATTGCACCACGCTSACGATGCTTTCCAWGGTTTCCGTTGCTCGCATTGCCTGTCTCGGCCTTGCCCTGATGCTGACCATGACGTTGTCCGGCATGGCGGCTGAGCATGCTTSGACCCGTGACGTTGCCGCGCCGGCTGATCGCAAGGACGGCGCGCAGCAGAACTCGCCGCAGGAGGCTGCGAAGCCGGCAGACGCTGCCGCAGAGGGCTCGGAGAACAAGACCGAGGAGCCGAAGGAGAGCGGCACCCGCGAAGCGATCTGCCTGATGATCGAATCCGCRGCCAAGGCCAACGACCTGCCGCTCGAATTCTTTGCCCGCGTGATCTGGCAGGAGAGCCGCTTCCAGAGCGAYGCGGTCGGGCCGGYGACSCGCAACGGCCAGCGTGCGCAGGGCATCGCGCAGTTCATGCCGGGTACGGCGAACGAGCGCGAGCTGCTCGATCCSTTCGATCCGGTTCAGGCGTTGCCRAAGTCGGCGCAATTCCTGGCCGAGCTGCGCGATCAGTTCGGCAATCTCGGGCTGGCGGCGGCGGCCTATAATGCGGGGCCGCGCAGGGTACAGGACTGGCTCGCGGGCAAGGGACAAATGCCCTGGGAGACCCRCAACTATGTTTCGGCGATCACCGGGGCGACGATCGATGAGTGGGCGGCCGCCGGCAAGGGCGGCAAGACGCCGCCGAGCCCGCCGCCGACCTCGTGTCATCAGCTGATGGCGATGTTGAAGCGCGCGCCGAATCCGTTTGTGTCCGAGCTCGAGCACCACGTGGCGCTGTCGGCCGCCAAACCGTGGGGCGTCCAACTGGCCGCGGGCTTCGACCGCAACAAGGCGCTGGCGATGTATTCGCGGGCGATCAAGGGGCTCGGCCCCATCATCGGCGACCGCGATCCGAGCCTGCTGTCGTCGGTGATGCGCTCGCGCGGCAACCGCGCCTTYTACCAGGTGCGGATCGGCGCCGAGACACGGTCCGAGGCSGACGCGCTCTGCAGCCGGATCCGCGAGGCCGGGGGCGCCTGCTTCGTGCTGCGCAATCGCTCYGGATAGCGCTGCTGCGGCTCCACGGGCAGGGATGGCTGCGCCGGACGCAGACCCGCGCGCGCGTGCTGGCGGTTGACGTGAGCGGCCTAAGCCAGCCTTATCGCGGCTTCATTCTGCTGGGCCGCCCGCGTCGTGACACTTCCTCCGCTCGATTCGCCACAATGGGACGGCTCGCTCAAGGCGTTCGCTTTCGGCCTGCGCGCGACATCAGCGACGATCCTGTCGGTCGTGCTGTTCGTCACCTTCATCGGCATCGGCGCGCTCGCCCACGACACCCATTTCAGCATGCTGTGGGCGATCCTCAGCACCGTGCTGGTCTGGGCCGGACCGGCGCAGATCATCCTGGTCTCGACGCTGGGCTCGGGCCAGACCATCCTGCAATCGGCCATTGCCGTCACCATGAGCGCGATCCGGCTGTTTCCGATGGTGGTGGCGGTGCTGCCGCTGATCCGCGGGCCCAACACCAAGCGCCGGCATCTGGTGCTGATCGCGCATTTCACCGCGGTAACCTTGTGGGTCGAATGCTATCGCTTCCTGCCGCATGTGCCGCGCGAGCGACGCATCGCCTTTGTCCACGGGCTCGGCTCGGGATTGATGGCGGTCGCGCTGGTCGCGACCATCATCGGTTACCTCCTGGCCGCCAACCTGTCGCAGACCTTTGGCGCCGCCGTGCTGTTGCTGACCCCGCTGGCCTTCTTGTTCTCGACCCTGCGCAACGCCAAGGAACTCGCCGATGTGCTCGCGCTGGGCCTCGGCCTCGTGCTCTATCCCGTGGCCGCCCAGCTCAACAGCGGCGTGGATATCCTGATCAGCGGGGTCGTCGCCGGAACGATCGCCTTCGGCGCCCACAAATGGCGCGAGCGGCGGGAGGCGGCATGAGCGATTTCATCGGCGATTGGCATGCWTTGTTTGTGCTGCTTGTTGCGGGCGTCATCCCGAACCAGATCTGGCGCCTGCTCGGGCTGTGGTTCGGCAGCGGACTCGACGAAGGCTCGGATCTGCTGATGTGGGTGAAGGCGGTGGCGACCGCGATCCTGGCCGGCGTCATTGCCCAGATCCTGGTGCAGCCGCCGGRCGCGCTGGCCAGCGTGACCTGGGGCCTRCGCTACGGGGCCGTCGTCGCCGGCCTTGCCGCCTTCCTGGCCTCGCGCCGTTCCATCTTCGCTGGCGTTGTCTGCGGCGAAATGGTCATGCTGGCCGGCAAATGGTGGCTCGGTTGACTTGCGCCACAGCAATTGCGGTGGGCCAAGGTTGGGATAATAGATGGCTCACAACCAAGGGATCCGAGATGAGCACTGATACCGATCTCCGTTCGGGTGAAGTCGCGGTGGATGCGCCGCTGCCCCGTGACGCGTCGTTGTATTTCATTGGCCGCATCCGCACGCCCTGGACCTCGCGGCTGGAGACGCCGCGGCAGGGCAGTCTGGAAGGACCGGTGTGCCGGCTCGAGATCTTCGAGCCCTGGGTGGCGGCGCTGCAGGGGATCGAGGGCTTCAGCCATCTGCAGGTGCTGTACTGGCTCAAYCAGGCGCGCCGCGATCTGGTCCGCCAGAGTCCGCGCCACCATGACGGCGAGACCCGCGGTACSTTCGCATTGCGCTCGCCGGTGCGGCCCAATCCGATYGGCGTCTCCACGGTGCGTTTCGTCGCGCTGGAGGGCAGCACGGTGCTGGTGCGTGGTCTGGATTGTCTCGACCAGACGCCGCTGATCGATTTGAAGCCGGATCGCTGCGTGTTCACGCCCGAGGCGGCGTCTGACCACGATGACGGAAAATAAGAAAGACGCGATGTCCGATGTGAATGAGCGGCCGCAACAGACCGCAACGCCCCTGGATGCGATCACCGCCGATCTCGTCGCCGTGCTGGTGGCGGTGACCGACGGGTATCCCAAGATCATGACAATCGATCACGCGCAGGCATTGCCGAGCGGCCCGTTCCAGTTCGCGCACCGCTCGTTGCAGATGGGCCTGCGGGCCTGGGTCGAAGCGCAGACCGGTCATCCGCTCGGCTATGTCGAGCAGCTCTACACCTTCGCCGATCGTGGCCGCACCGGTGATCCCGACGCGCCGCACCGCATCTCGATCAGCTATCTCGGGCTGACCCGCGAGGAGGGCGGCCGCGAGGGCACGGATGCACAATGGTCGTCCTGGTACGACTACTTCCCCTGGGAGGATCATCGCGACGGTTCGCCGGACATGTTGGCGAAGATCATCATGCCGCGGCTGAAGGACTGGGCGAGAGCCGCCGAGGATCCGGCGCTGCAGAAAGCGCGGTGGCGTCGCGCCGCCATCTCGTTCGGTCTCGACGGCCGTGAGTGGAACGAGGAACTGGCTTTGCAGCGCTACGAGCTCCTGTACGAGGTGGCACTGCTCCCTGAAAGCGTGCGCGACAAGGGCGGCAGCGAGCCGACATTGCCCGGCCGCGCGATGGTGGCGGACCATCGGCGCATCCTCGCCACCGGAATCGCCCGGCTGCGGGCCAAGATCAAATATCGCCCCGTCGTGTTCGAACTGATGCCSGAGCAATTCACACTGCTGGAGCTCCAGCGGTCGGTCGAGGCGCTGGCCGGCCGGCTGGTGCATAAGCAGAACTTCCGCCGCCTCATCGAGCAGCAGGAGCTCGTCGAGGAAACTGGCACGATGGCCCCCGACACGATCGGCCGCCCGGCCAAGCTGTTTCGCTTCCGCAAGGGCGTGCTGGCCGAGCGCGCCGTGGTCGGAACCAAGCTTCCGCTGTCCCGCTCTTGACAGGACTTATGCTCAGGATAAGTATAAGCCATCTTATACTCACGGAGAGTATAAATGGCCGAGCTATCGTTTCCCGCGAACGGGTCAAATTCACCGCTGCCTGACCGTCTAAGGGGGGTSATCCCGCCGCCCGAATGGGCGGTCTTCGAGGAGGACATCGCGGCCATTCTGGCGCTCAAGCGCCAGCGCCATGCGGTGGTTCTSGCGCACAATTATCAGACGCCGGAGATCTTTCACGGCGTCGCTGATATCGTCGGCGACAGCCTTCTGCTCGCGCGCGAGGCCACCAAGGTCGATGCCGACGTGATCGTTCTGGCGGGCGTCCACTTCATGGCCGAGACCGCCAAGCTGCTCAATCCCGGCAAGACGGTGCTGATCCCGGATCTGCAGGCGGGCTGCTCGCTCGCGGATTCGATCACCGCCGCCGATGTCCGGCTGATGCGCGCCCGCCATCCCGGCGTGCCGGTGGTCGCCTATGTGAACACGTCGGTCGCGGTGAAAGCAGAGGCCGACGTCTGCTGCACATCGGGCAATGCACGCGCCGTCGTGGAGTCGCTCGGCGCCGAACACGTCATCATGCTGCCGGACGAATATCTGGCCCGCAATGTCGCCACCCAGACCAAGGTCCGGATCACGGCGTGGAAGGGCCACTGCGAAGTGCATGAGCGCTTCAGCGCCGACGACGTCCGGACCCTGCGTGACAATCATCCCGGCGTCACCGTGCTCGCCCATCCCGAATGTCCGCCCGAGGTGGTGGCAGAGGCCGATTTCGCCGGCTCCACGGCAGCGATGTCCGACTATGTCGGCGCCAAGCGGCCGTCGCGGGTGGTGCTGCTGACGGAGTGCTCGATGAGCGACAATGTCGCGGTGATGTATCCGGATATCGAGTTCGTGCGGCCGTGCAATCTGTGCCCGCACATGAAGCGGATCACGCTCAAGAACATCCGCCATGCGCTCGAAACCACCACGCACGAGGTCACGATCGATCCGGCGCTGGCCGATCGCGCGCGGCGCTCGGTTGAAAGGATGCTGGCGCTATGAGCAGCAATCKGTCTGAACTTGTCGGCCGTCCCGTGATCATCGGCGGCGGCGCGGCCGGGCTGATGACCGCCTTGCAGCTTGCGCCCGAACCCGTCGTGCTGCTGTCGAAGTCGCCGCTCGGCGCCGAGGCCTCCAGCATGTGGGCCCAGGGTGGGCTGGCTGCTGCCGTCGGTGCGGATGATGATCCGGCGCTGCATCTGGCGGACACCCTCGCGGCCGGCGCCGGCCTATGCGACGYCGTTGCCGCGCAGCGGATCGTGCGGGCCGCACCGGCCGCSGTYGAGCGCCTCGCCCGGCTCGGCGTCGCGTTCGACCGGGCGACGGACGGGCGCTGGCGCCTCGGTCTCGAGGCTGCKCACGSCCGCAATCGCATCGTGCACGCGACCGGCGACGGCACCGGGCGCGARATCATGCGCGCGCTGATCGCCGCGGTCAGGCRCTGCCCCTCGGTGACRCTGCTGGAGSGCATCGAGGCGCGCCGCTTGATCGTCGAAGATCAGGCGATCCACGGCKTKGTCGCGGTGSGCGGYGACGAACCGCTGGTGCTYGCGACGCGGCGGGTCGTGATCGCCACCGGCGGCATCGGCGGGCTGTTTCTCGACAGCACCAATCCGGCGGGTTGCTTCGGCCAGGGCTTGGCGCTTGCGGCGCGGGCAGGGGCCGTGCTGTCCGATCTCGAATTCGTGCAGTTTCATCCGACCGCGTTCGAMGGTCCGTCGCGGCCGCTGCCGCTTCTCACCGAAGCAATTCGGGGGGATGGCGCCATCCTGATCGATGAGACCGGGGCGCGGTTCATGGCGGACGAACCGGGCGCCGAGCTTGCGCCGCGCGACRTCGTGGCCCGGGCCGTGTGGCGTCAGCRCGCACARGGYCATCGMGTGTTCCTGGATGCCCGCGCCAAGCCGGGTAAGGATTTCGCCGCGCGSTATCCGGTGATCAGCGCGTTCTGCCGCATGGCCGGCATCGATCCGGCCGARGATCCGATCCCGGTGCGGCCGGCCGTGCACTATCACATGGGCGGCATTGCCGTTGACGCGATGGGACGTAGCACCGTCGAGGGGCTTTGGGCCTGYGGCGAGGTCAGCCGCACCGGCCTGCACGGCGCCAACCGGCTCGCCAGCAATTCGCTGATGGAGGCTATCGTCTGCGCGCAATCGGTGGCCGAGGACGTGGCCGGCGCGGCGCAGGGCAGGGCCGTGCCGCGCGACATCGCCGCGACGCCGCCGGCGTCCGATCCGGCCGCCGTGCGGCCGCTGCTGTCGCACGGGCTCGGCGTGCTCAGGGATCGCAGCGCGATCGCGTCGGCCATTCGCGGCCTGCTGCCGCTGGCCGAAACGGCTGGCGCGTCGGCCGATCCGGCCCTGGTCGGCCTGATGATGTCGGTCGCAGCGCTTGCCCGGGAGGAGAGCCGAGGAGCGCATTTCCGCAGCGATTGTCCGGACACGCTGCCGGTCGCGCAGCCGTCGCGCTTCAGCTTGTCCCAGGCGATCGCCGCCGCACGCCATGTCGTCGAGACCGAGCTGCCATCYTTCAGGAGTGCTCTGCCATGACCCTCAATCCGCTSCCGACCTTGTTGTTCGAGCCGCTGGTGCGCATGGCCCTGGCCGAGGATCTCGGCCGTGCCGGGGACATCACCACGGATGCGATCGTTCCGGCCGAACGGCGCGCCTCGCTGCAGCTGAGGGCACGCCAGCCTGGCGTGATCGCCGGCCTTGACGTCGCGCGTTGCGCCTTCCAGACGCTCTCGCCCGAGGTCCGTATGGAGATCATCCGCGGCGATGGCGGCGCCGTCGAGCCCGGCGATGTGATCGCGACGATCAGCGGGCCTGCGCGCGCGCTGCTGACCGGCGAGCGCGTCGCGCTCAACTTCCTCTGCCATCTCAGCGGCGTTGCCAGCGCGACGGCCTCCCTGGTCGCGGCCGTGAAGGGCACGCGGGCGCAGATCGTCTGCACGCGCAAGACCACGCCGGGGCTGCGCGCGCTGGAGAAATATGCGGTGCGCGCCGGCGGCGGCGGCAATCACCGCTTCGGGCTCGATGATGCGGTGCTGATCAAGGACAATCACATCGCRATCGCCGGCGGCATCAAGCCTGCGATCACCAGCGCCAGAGCCCATGCCGGMCACCTCGTCAAGATCGAGGTGGAGGTCGAYACCCTGGCGCAGCTCGAGGAGGCGCTGGCGCTCGGCGTCGACGCGGTGCTGCTCGACAATATGACGCCGCCAGAGCTGGCGCGCGCCGTCGCCATGACCGGCGGYAGSGCCATCACCGAGGCCTCAGGCCGCATCACCGTGGAGACGGCCGCCGCCATCGCCGCGGCCGGTGTCGACCTGATCTCCGTCGGCTGGATCACGCATTCGGCGGCCGCGCTCGATATCGGGCTCGACGAGAGGTGAAACGCGAGGTGATCAGCCCTTGAGCGCCGCGATCAGCTTCGCGGCGTTCTCTTCCAGCACCTTCGGGTCTTCCTTGCGGCTCGCCGGCGGGAGCAGGGAATCGCCATTGTGGCGCGGCATGATGTGGACATGCAGGTGAAACACCATCTGTCCGCCGGCATGTTCGTTGAACTGCTGCACGGTAATGCCGTCGGCGGCGAACGCCGTCTTGGCGGCGCGGGCGATGGTGCGCACGGCGCGGCCGACATGGAGATAATCCTCCTCGCTGATGTCGAGGATGTTGCGCRCCGGAGCCTTCGGGATCACCAGCGTATGGCCGGGCACGCGCGGCATGATGTCGAGGAACGCCAGCACATGGTCGTTCTCATAGACCTTGGTGCAGGGGAATTCGCCGCGCAGGATCTTCGCGAACGGGTTGTTGGGATCGTAGGCGGTCATGGGCAGTCCCTCGGCAGTTCCTCGGATGTCGCGCCTTACTTTCACCGGCGCGTGCCGCGGGTCAAGACGGCTCGTCGGCCCCCTTGCGAAACGGCGCGGATTCGGCGAGTTCGCGGCCGACCTCCTCGACATAAGCGCGCTCGCGCTTGAGATAGTCGTCGACGGCGCGGCGCARGCCGCGATCGGCAATGTAGTGCGCCGAGTACGTGGTCTGCGGAAGATAGCCGCGCGCGATCTTGTGCTCGCCCTGGGCGCCGGCCTCGACAACTCTCAGCTTGTGCGCAATGGCGAAATCGATCGCCTGATAGTAGCAGACTTCGAAATGCAGGAACGGGTGATGCTCGATGGCGCCCCAATTGCGGCCGAACAGCGTGTCTGAGCCGATGAAGTTGATGGCGCCGGCGATCCAGCGGCCCTCGCGCTTGGCCATCACCAGCAGCACGTCGTCGGCCATGCTCTCGCCGATCAGCGCGAAGAATTTGCGGGTCAGATAGGGGCGGCCCCATTTGCGCGAGCCGGTCTCCATGTAGAACTCGAAGAAGGCGTCCCAGGCGTCCTCGGTGATGTCCTTGCCGGTCAGCCAGTGGATCGTGATGCCGGCCGCGAGGGCGTCGCGCCGCTCCCGCTTCATCGCCTTGCGATGGCGCGAGTTCAAGGTCGMCAGGAAGTCGTCGAAGGTTGAAAAACCCTGGTTGTGCCAGTGGAACTGCTGGTCGGTGCGCTGCAGGAACCCCTGTGCCGCGAGCAGGTCCCATTCCGGCTTCTGGGCGAAGGTGACGTGGACCGAGGAGGCTTCGCTGATCCCRCACAGCGCCTTGAGCCCCTGGGTGAGGGCGTTGCCGATCACATCGCGATCCTGATCGGCGCGGATCAGGAGCCGCGGTCCGGTGGCCGGCGTGAACGGAACCGAGACTTGCAGCTTGGGATAATAACGCCCGCCGGCGCGCTCATAGGCGTCGGCCCAGCCGCGGTCGAACACGTATTCGCCTTGCGAGTGGGACTTCAGATAGCAGGGTACGACGCCGAGGATCTCGTCGCCTCGTTTCGCGACCAGATGGCGCGGCGCCCAGCCGGTGCGCAAGGTGGCTGAGCCGGAGGCCTCCAGCGCCGAGAAAAACGCGTGCGAGACAAACGGATTATAGGCGCGGCCGCAGGGAGGAGATGAGCCGGGCGGCACGCGGCCATCGGGATTGGCGCAGGCATCCCAGGAGGCGGACAGGATCTCGYTGATCCCGGGGACGGCTTCGAGCGTAATCTCAGGTGAGGTCATAGAACCCTTGAAACAGCGCCGACGAGGGCATGATCTGAAAAAGCGGAAAACGGCTTCCCGAAAAGATCATGCTCGAACAAAGAGATAAGTTCATGATGCACTCCTGTYGAAACGCATCATGTTCCAGGGAACGCTCAGCCGAGACGCCCGGATTGCCATCCCTTCAAGATCGTGCATCGCAGCAGCSAGTTCAAGGCCGGCGTCAGCTCTCCGGCGTAAAGCCCTCGAAGATCATCTGATCCGCATAGCGGGCCGCGGTCGCGCGCTGCTCCGGCGTGCGCACCGTCCAGGTCAAAAGCGGGCAGCCGAACAGRTTCCGCGCGATCCAGGGTGGGGCGGCGGGCAGCTGTTGCACCCAATAGGCGACAAAGTGCGGCTGGGTGCTCAAGCCATGCTTGAGATGCAGCATGCTGTCGCGCTGCGCCTGGGTCAGCTTGGCCCAATAGCCGTCGTCATAGGTGCGCTGTGCGACGATGCCGCGCGTCAGGTTCGGCATGATCTCCCGCAATGCCAGCACCTGGTCGGGATCGAACGACATGCCCACGACCGGGCCGCCGTAAGAGGCGAGCACGTCGGCCATGCGCCGGACCAGCCGGCGGTCGCCCTGAAACGTGCTCTTGACCTCGACCACCAGCGGCACGCGGCCGGCGRCGAGATCGCAGAGCTCGCCCAGCGTCATCATCCGCTCGTCGGTCTGCTTGAATGTGACGGCCTTGAGTTCTGACGCGGTCTTCTCGATCAGGAGCCCGGAGCCCTCGGTCAGGCGCCCGAGCTCATAATCATGATGCACCATCGCCTCGCCGTCGGCGGACAGCTGGATGTCGCATTCGATCGCGAACCGGCCGGCGACCGCTCCGCGCGCGGCGGCCGGCATGTTCTCGATGATGCCGCGGCTCGCATCGTGCAGACCGCGATGGGCGACGGGGCGGGCCGTCAGCCAGTCAGGTGCGCGCATTCGCCCCGTCCATGCCTTGCTTGTTCAATGCCTTGCTTATTCGATCTCGAACACGCCTTCGACTTCGACRGCCGCGTCCGACGGCAGTGACGATACGCCGACCGTGGTGCGGGCGTGCCGGCCCTTGTCGCCGAACACGGCGACCATCAGGTCCGAGGCGCCGTTGAGGACCTTCGGCCCGTCGACGAAGTCCGGTGCCGAATTGACGAAGCCGCCGAGACGAACCACGCGGACGACCTTGTCGAGGTCGCCGACCGCCGCCTTGACCTGCGCCAGCAGGTTGATGCCGCAGCCCTTGGCCGCCGCGTAGCCTTCCTCGATCGACAGATTGCCGCCAAGCTTGCCGGCCGCGATCAGCTTGCCGTCGGTGCCGAGGCAGACCTGCCCGGACACAAACAGCAGGTTGCCGGTGCGCACGAACGGGACGTAATTGGCCACCGGTGCCTTCGGCGCCGGCAAGGTGATGCCCTGAGCCGCCAGATTCTGTTCAACCGTACCCGCCATATCAAATCCCCGTTCTGTCGCCTGGATGCCGATCACGTACCGGACCGCGGCCCTGTTTGGCGCAGTTGCCAGGGACATGCAAGCCGCGCCCACAGGCGCGGAAGCGGCGCCCTGATCGCACGTTTCCGTGAGCCAGCCGCAGTTGCGACGTAATGCAGCGGTCTTTAATGTGACGCTTCAACGAGACATCCCGCGAGGATAACGCATGGCTCATTCGTTTCGACTGTCGCTGGGAGCGCTGGCTGTTGCAGCGATCACTTTCGGCCCGGCGCAGGCCGGGGCGGGAGTGCCGTTCCTGCCGCATCAGGCCCTCTACGAGCTGAGCCTCGTCAAGTCGCGGGGATCGAGCCCGGTCAACAGCGCCCGCGGCCGCATCCTCTACAATTTTACGGGCAATGCCTGTAACGGCTACACGTCGGACTTCCGCCAGGTCTCCGAGCTCGATCTCGGCGAAGGCAAGGTGACGCTGAGCGACCTGCGCTCCACCGCATGGGAGGATGGCGCCGGCAAGAGCTATCGCTTCAAGATCGACTCGCGCATGAACGACCAGCCGTCCAGCCCGGTCGACGGCATCGCCGAGCGCACTGGTGACCATATCACCGTTAAGCTCAAGCTGCCCGAAGCGAAGACCTTCACGCTCGACGGCGCCACCGTGTTCCCGACCGAGCAGATCAAGCGCATCATCGCCGCGGCCCGCGAAGGCAAGTCGCTGCTCGAATTGTCGGTCTATGACGGCTCCGATAATGGCGAGAAGGTCTACAACACGCTGACCGTGATCGGCGCGCCGGTGGCGGCCGACAAGGCGGCGGCCAAGCCGGATGCCTCCACGGCCAGCGACGAGCTGAAGACGATGACGCGCTGGCCGGTCACGGTCAGCTATTACGACCGCGACGCCAAGCGGACCGAGGGGGAGCAGACGCCGGTCTATGCGATGTCGTTCGAACTGTACGAGAACGGCGTCTCGCGATCGCTGGTGCTCGACTACAATGATTTCGTCATCGCCGGCGCGCTCGGCAAGTTCGACGTCAAGGACAGCAAGGAYACCAAGCCTTGCAGCAACTGACGGGGCCTTAGTCCGCTGTTTCAGGGCCGCCATAGGCGATGCCGCGAATGATCGCGGCCTGGCCGAATTTCTTRCGCAGCGCGTCCATCGCGCGCTCGGCCGAGGCGGAGCGACGGTCCAGCATGTCGGTGTCCGAGGCCTCGGAGCCTGGACGCAGCGCGCTCACGCCGGCGCCCATCAGCCGGAACGCCGTGCCGTCGGTCTCGCGCGCCAGCATCTCCTTGCACACGGCAAAGATCTTGCCGGCRAGCTGCGTGGGGGCCGCGATCGACTGTGAGCGGGTGCGCTGGCGGAAGTCTGCGGTTTTCAGCTTTAGCGTGATGGTCGCGCCGGCGAGCTGGCTCGCCTTCAGGCGTGCCGACACCTTCTCCGACAGCCGCCACAGCAGTTTTTCGAGCGTTGCATAATCGCGAATGTCGGTCTCGAAGGTGGTTTCGCTCGAGATCGTCTTGGCACCGCGATCGGCCACCACCTTGCGATYGTCGATGCCGCGCGCCAGCCGCCACAGCCTGCGGCCCTCGCCGCCGAACTGCTTCATCAGCTCGATCTCGTCGGCCCGCTGCAGCTCGGCGATGCTGCGAAAACCGTGTTGCGCGAGGCGTTGCTGGGTCGCGGGCCCGACGCCGAAGATGAAGCCGACCGGCTTGTCAGCCAGCATCTGACAGGCCTGCTCCTGGTCCAGCGCGGCGAAGCCGCGGGGCTTGTCGAGGTCGGAGGCGATCTTGGCCAGGAACTTGTTGCAGGACAGTCCGACCGAGACCGTGATGCCGATCGTCTGCTCGACCTCGCGGGCGAACCGCGCCAGCACCTTGGCCGGGATCATGCCGTGGACCCGCTCGGTGCCGGCGAGGTCCAGGAAGGCTTCGTCGATCGACAGCGGCTCGACCAGCGGCGTCAGCGCCTGCATCGCCTGCCGGACCTCGCGACCGACGCGGACATATTTCGCCATGTCCGGGGGAATRACGGCCGCCGCGGGGCACAGCTCYAGCGCCTTGAACATCGGCATCGCCGAGCGCACGCCATAGGTGCGGGCGATGTAGCAGGCTGCCGACACCACCCCACGCTTGCCGCCACCGATGATCACCGGGCGGTCGGCGACGGCGGGATTGTCGCGCTTCTCGACCGTGGCGTAGAACGCGTCACAGTCGATATGCGCCAATGTCAGCGCCGGCAAAGCGTGGTGACGGACCAGGCGCGGCGAACCGCAGGCGGCGCAGCGGCGCGTGCCGAAGTCCAGGTCCGTCAGACAGTCGCGGCAGAAGCAGGTCGGACGGCTGCCCCCGCGCGACGCTCCCTCTGGCGCAGCCGCCGTCACGGCACGTCGCGCTCCCACGGCCGGTCGCCCAATACCTGCCTTGCTGCCATGATATTGGTCGGATGTAACTTGGAGCTGGCGGCAAAAGCCTTTACCGTCTCATCATCGCGCAGCACGAAATCGAGCACGCTGGCCAGGAAGTTCGGGTCGGCCGCCGAGGATCGCAGCGTCTCCGGCCCAATCCCGGTCTCGGCCAGGAACCGGCCGATCCGTTCGGGATCYCCGGCCAGGAAAGACAGCGCCTGAACTGCAACGATTTCAGCGACTTCGCGCGGATTTCGAACTGGCTTTTTCAACGGAGCATTTGCCTTTCCGTTAACTTGTCGTCTCTACTTTGGGCCCATCATGCCCGAGTCTTCGGAATGGGTTCAAGCAAGTGGAAACCATCTCGGGGAAAGATCGAATACCGACTTAACGGCTTAGAACGAATCTGGGGCTAGTTTGAATTAGATGAGTAGCGGTGGACAGGTGTCCGCCGGAGGGCATGCCGGTGTCAGTGATTCGGAGGGGCGGATGGGCAAGACCGTCCTGATCGTGGAGGACAACGAGCTCAACATGAAGCTCTTCCGCGATCTGTTGGAGGCCCACGGATACCAGACATCCGGGACCTCCAGCGGCGTGGAGGCGCTCGACATCGTGCGCCGGACCCGTCCCGATCTGATCCTGATGGACATCCAATTGCCCCAGGTCTCCGGCCTGGAGGTGACGCGCTGGATCAAGGATGATCCCGATCTGCGCGCCATCCCGGTGGTGGCGGTCACGGCTTTTGCCATGAAGGGCGACGAGGAGCGCATCCGCGAGGGTGGCTGCGAAGCCTATCTTTCCAAACCGATCTCGGTCGGAAAATTCATTGAAACGGTACGACGCTTTATCGGCTAGGGAGTTCCTGCAGTGTCCGCGCGCATTCTAGTGGTCGACGACGTCCCGGCCAACGTGAAGCTGTTGGAGGCGCGGCTGTCGGCCGAGTATTTCGACGTGCTGACCGCCTCCAATGGCGCCGAAGCGCTGCAGATCTGCCAGCGCGCCGAATGCGACATCATCCTGCTCGACGTCATGATGCCGGACATGGACGGCTTCGAGGTCTGCCGCCGGCTGAAGTCGAATCCGGCCACGCATTTCATTCCGGTGGTGATGGTGACGGCGCTCGACAGCCCGTCCGACCGCGTCCGCGGGTTGGAGGCGGGCGCCGATGATTTCCTGACCAAGCCGGTGTCCGATGTCGTGCTGATCGCGCGCGTGCGCTCGCTGACGCGGCTCAAGATGATGACCGACGARCTGCGGATGCGGGCGCTGACCTCGCTCGAGATCGGCGTGCAGGCGCCGGAGCGCAACGCGGTGGCCGACACCGGCAAGGGCGGGCGCATTCTGCTGGTCGACGACCGGCCGTCATCCTATGAGCGGCTCGGGCCGATGCTGGCGGCCGAGCATTCCGTCGATGTCGAGCCCAATCCGTCCGAGGCCGTGTTCAACGCCGCCGAAGGCAATTACGACCTCGTCATCGTCTCGCTCGAYCTCGACGATTTCGACGGGCTGAGGCTGTGCAGCCAGCTGCGCTCGCTGGAGCGCACCCGGCACGTGCCGATCCTGGCCATTGCCGAGGCCGAGAACAACACGCGCCTGCTGCGCGGTCTCGAGATCGGCGTCAACGACTATCTGCTGCGGCCGGTCGACAAGAACGARCTGATGGCRCGCGCGCGCACCCAGATCCGCAAGCGCCGTTACACGGATCATCTGCGCGACAATGTGCAGAATTCGATCGAAATGGCGATCACCGATGCGCTGACCGGGCTGCACAACCGCCGCTACATGGAGACCCATCTGGCGACGCTGGCGGACCAGGCGGCGAGCCGCGGCAAGCCGCTGGCGCTGATGATGCTCGACATCGACTACTTCAAGGCCATCAACGACACCTACGGCCATGATGCCGGCGAYGACGTGCTGCGCGAGTTCGCGATGCGCGTGCGCAAATCGATCCGCGGCATCGATCTCGCCTGCCGCTATGGCGGCGAGGAGTTCGTGATCGTGATGCCCGAGACCGACCTCCACGTCGCTGGCATGGTCGCCGAGCGGCTGCGCCGTTCKGTCGCCAACGAGCCATTCGCTGTGCACAAGGGCGAGAAGCGCATCGAGGTTACGACATCGATCGGCATCTCCACCCTGGAGCAGAAGGGCGAGCCGATCGCCGACGTGATGAAGCGCGCCGACACCGCGCTCTACCGCGCCAAGAACGACGGCCGCAACCGCGCGGTGGCCATCGCCCCGGTGCATCAGCCGCAATTCCTGCCGCAGGCCGCCGGCCGCGGCCGCTGAGGGGCAGGGCGGCGGCTACGGAGAATACGATTGTCGTCCAGCCCTGACCAAGTGCAGCTTCAAATCCCGGTCGGGCGTAGAGGGGATGCTAAGGGGCTTGGTGAGTGCGGCAGGGATGTCGATCTCGCAATGCTCTGGCCCGTCGCGATAGACGAGGGTGTTTCGCGAAATTCGTAATGTGATGTTCGAGCCCCGCAGCGGATCGTCGGACCACCGGTCCAGCGCCGCGATGCTCTCTGGCCCGGCAATCCCCTGGAGCACCTTGACCTCCTCAAGAAKCCACCGGGCTCGTCGCGTCCCGTAGAAAATGAACCAGTGAAGGTTCTGGGACCAAACGTCATCTTGGCCAGCCATTGACCGGATATGTGCGCGCGTGCGCTGAAGCTCGATCGTGCGGTTTCGCACATCGCGACGAACGTTCGGAAGCCATGGCGAAAACAGCAGAACGCCAGGCAGCGCGTAACGCATATTGCCGGTCTTGGTTCGCTGCCACGGCCACGGGCTGTCCCGGCCTGTGTCGGCTGACCGGACGAACAGCACGCCCTTTGTCTTGCGGATGAAGGGCCAGAAATTGCGCGCGGGCGATCTGCGAATGGCCTTGTGGAACTGTACGAGGGCAAGCGTGACCGGTGCCGCTTGAGCCAACGCCTCGATGGCCAGTTCAACGTACTCGCTGTGATCTCGGACGTAGTCCTCCACGAGGCGACGGTTCAAGCTGCGAGGATGCTCGCGATAGGTCCGCATCTGCGCATCATAGGGATCGGCTATTCGATCATGCATCGCTTTCACGTCCGAGGCATACCCATTGGATCACAACGCATATTGCACGATCGCGGACGGTGCGATCCGCCCTTGATCAAATGAAATGAGGTCCCCATTGTTTCGATGTCGGCTCAGAATGAACGAGAGTCCATCAGATCCCCGGTCGACACAGCTGACGCCGCGTTCGGTCGTCATACCGACGGTTGTTATTAGCTCAGACCAACTCGCCTTCAGGGTGCATACCTGCAACATATCGCTTGATGTAGGTTGTTCCTCGTGGTATCGACATGCCATGAGCAACTCGGTGCACATGATCAACCTCGACCACATGACCCGCTTGGGCTGGGCCGTGGGAGGATTCGTGCGCTAGGACGTCAACGACGCGCTCTGTCCACCAGGCCCCGCCGGCATCGGACGGGGCCTTTTTATTTGGCCACGCTCGCTGTCGGCACAACAGCAGGAGCAGCCAATGCCACCTTATCCGATCGACCCCACCGCCGAGAGCGTGCGTGATACTGCGCGGCTCGGCCTCAACATCCCGCCGTCGCAAACCGCGATGGGCATCGCGGTGACGTCGGCGTCCGGCGATGCCTCCACCGCCGCGCCGAACGAGGCCGCGTCGGAGAACAGCGGCGCCGGGCCACCGGGCACGCCGCTCCAGAGCCTGCTCCGCCTGCTCGCAGGAGGCTGGCGCGCGTTCCAAGACAGCCGCCGCCGCGAGCGGTTGCGCGCGAGCCTGTGCGGCCTGAGCGAACGGGAGCTGAAGGATATCGGGCTGACGCCCGGCGACATCGATCACATCGTCGCCTTCCGGGCGTTCGAGACGCGACGCAACGACGCGATGAATCCCTGGCCGTGCCGGAGCGTGATGTAGTTCGGACCGGCGCGCCACGATCGCAGGACGGACGATCTGAGGGGGACGGATGCTGCTCGCGCTCATCCGCCCCCGCAGCAGAGAATGTCTGCCATTTGCGCGCGATGGTCGGCACGAGGCCGTCGCGAGCGTCAGCGAGGCAATCCAGGGTCGCGTGCGGCTCTGGACGGCTTCGCTGCATGCGCAATGACGGCGAAGGAGCAGCGCGTCCCTTGTGCACGTGGCTGGGTCGAAGCCGGTTGTGCGCAGACGTCGGCAGCGTTCGAAACATCAGCCGATGTGCTCATCGGCGCGCGSACGAACTACATGCCTTGATTTCGCGCGATSTCCGTGCTAATTGYAAATCATGATCAACGTCGTGCGCCGCTCCAACCGTAAACATACGACCCGCTGCAGCCGGGCCGTGGGAGGAGTCGTGCGCTAGGTTTTCGACGACACGATCATTCCACCAGGCCCCGCCGGCATCGGACGGGGCCTTTTGTTTGGTCACGCTCCCTGTCGGCACCACACAGCAGGAGCGACCGATGCCACCTCAGACCCACCTCAAGATCGCGCACGACGCCACACGTCGTGGGCTCGATCGTCCCAGCGCTGCGGCGAAGGCCGGGCGCGGCGTTCTGCATGCGCCGCGTCCCGATKCGCCGATCGCTGCGCAGCGCGGGGCAGCGTCGGAGAAGGACGCGGCCGGGCCGCCGGGCGTGGCCGTGCCGGGCTTTTTCGGTTGGCTCGCGCGCCAATGGATCGCGTTTCGGGAGAGCCGCCGACGCCGGATGATGCGACTGCATCTGCGCGACCTGAGCGAGGCGCAGCTCATCGATATCGGGCTGAACCGCGGCGATATCGAGCACATCGCCGCGCACCGCGCKCTGGAGAAACTCAAGGACAGCACGGCGCGTCTGATGATATCGCGCGGCGTGATGTAGCTGCGCRCGCYGGCGCCGGCCGCGCGGGTCGTCGACAGGGTGGATCGGCTTGATCTGCCCTGGCGATGCCGCAACATGTCCCGAGGCACCGTGTATTTGGCTGGCGGGCCGTTGCGAGGCAATGATGGAGTGGAGATGGTGCGTTTCTCGACCATCAGCCGCGAGGAAGCGTAAGGAGGCTATGACGGATGACGCAACATATCGGCATTGTCGGCTGCTCGGCCGAGGGGGCGGCGCTGTGCTATCGCACGATCTGCAAGGAGGGCGCCGACATYCTCGGCCCGCACGCCCATCCCGAGGTGTCGATGCACACGCCGTCGCTGGCGGACTACGTGSTCTGCCTCGACCGCGGCGACCTCGCGGGCGTTGCCGAGCTGATGCTGGTCTCGGCGCGCAAGCTCGCGGCGGCCGGCGCGGATTTTCTCATCTGCCCGGACAAYACGATTCATCAGGCGCTGCCGCTCGTGCTGCCGCGCTCACCTCTGCCATGGCTGCACATCGCGGACGAGGTCGCCCGGGAGGCCGCGAGGCGAGGTTACAAGCAGGTCGGCATCACCGGCACGAAATGGCTCGTCGACAGCAATGTCTATCCCGACAGCCTTGCTGCGCGCGGCTTGAGGTTTTCGCGACCGGACGAGGACGATCGCATCACCGCGAACCGCATCATCATGGATGAGCTCGTCTACGGCCGCTTCGCGCCGTCATCCATCGCCGCGTTTCAGGCGATCATCGCGCGGCTTCAAGCGAAAGGCTGCGACGCGGTTGCGCTCGGTTGCACCGAGATTCCGCTGATCATCGACGACACCAACTCGCCCTTGCCGACCTTGGACTCGACCCGGCTGCTCGCGCGCGCAGCGTTGGCACGGGCCGTCACGGGATCGCAATCATCGCATCCGTGATGGATTGTGGCGGTCAAATGCGCCTCGCGACCATGGGCTGATCGAGACATGCCCTGACGCGCTTCAGGTCCGACACGGCCTGGCCCCGCTCAGCCGCGAGCTCAGACAGGCGGGCCGGCCGCTGAATCGATCTCGATGATACGGCGGAGCATCACCGGAACCGCTCGGCGCTGCAGACGTTTGTCCCGGCCCAAGGAGGAGCCCCGAGATGAAGAAGCTGATGTTTGCTGTTGCGCTGTCGCTGGTTGTTCTGCCGTCCTTTGCCCAGGCCCAGGGCCATATGGGAACGCCGCAGGAGCAAAAGGCCTGCGCGCCCGATGCCAAGCGCTTCTGCCGCAGTCAGCTCGGCGACGATTTCGCGGTCCAGAATTGCCTGACCCAGAACCGGCAGAAGCTGAGCAAGCGTTGCTCGGCCGTGTTCCAGAGCCATGGAATGTAGCGCGCCCCGCCGACTTCGGAGCAGAGCAGATCGCGTYGCGTGAGCCGCCGCGCCCGTCCTGGGCGCGGTRCGACGCTGATGACACGCGGTCTATGCCGCGCGGACCTTGCGCAGGAATTTCTCCAGCTCRTCCTTGAGATGATCGCTCTCGCGCGACAGCGAGTGCGCGGAGGCGAGCACCTGCGAGGACGCGGTCCCGGTGGCGTTGGCGCCCTTGCTGACGTCGCCGATATTGCTGGCGACGCGCGCGGTGCCGCCGGCAACCTCCTGGACGTTGCGCGAGATCTGCCCGGTCGCCGCRCCTTGCTGCTCGACTGCGGCAGCGATGCCGGCGGCGATCTCCGAGATCTGCTGGATGGTGCCGCCGATCTGCTTGATCGAGGCGACTGAGGATTGCGTCGCGCTCTGGATGCCTTCGATCTGCTGGCCGATCTCCTCGGTGGCCTTGGCGGTCTGCGACGCCAGCGCCTTGACCTCGGAGGCGACCACGGCGAAGCCGCGGCCGGCGTCGCCGGCCCGCGCCGCCTCGATGGTCGCGTTGAGCGCCAGCAGGTTGGTCTGGGCTGCGATCGAGGTGATGAGCTTCAGCACGTCGCCGATGCGCTCGGCGGTGCGGGAGAGCTCGCTGATGCCGACATCGGTCTGCTCGATCTGGCGCACGGCTTCCTTGGCGATGGTGGTCGATGCCGTGACCTGGCGGCCGATCTCGTTGACGGAGGACGCCATCTGCTCGGCGGCGGAGGCGACCGACTGAACGTTGGACGAGACCTGGGTCGAGGCCGCCGCAGCGCTGGTCGACAGCTGCTGGTTCTGCTCGGCGGTCCTGGTCAGCGTGTTGGCCGAGACYTCCAGCGTTTGCGCATCGGCATGGACCCGGTTGATGATCTGGCCGACCGTGGCTTCGAATTCGTCGGCCATGCGGCGCATCGCCAGRTGTTGCTCCTTCTTGGCCGCGTCGAGATACACCGAGATCGCCAGATCCATGTCGAGCATGGCCGCGCGGGTGATGGCGGCCTGCATSGCGGCCCGCTTCTCGCGCGCCGCCAGGCCACCGAACCAGCCGTCCGACAATTCGGTCTCGATCGCCTTCTGAAGGCCGGTGACGATCAGCGAGTAGCCCGCGATGTACCAGCGCGGCTCGAGCCCCATCCGGTGGTGGGCCTCGCCGATGCGCGTCACCGATTTCACATAGGCGTCGTCGAACGCGGCGGTCGCCAGTGACATCCAGTGGTCGTGCTGGGCCTGCTTCGCATGGCGCACCGCGGCCGGGCTCGAGAACATGGTGGCCAGATGCGGAAATCTGCCGACATGGACGTAGAACTGGTCGAGCAGGCCGGGCAGCACCTTGCCGATCAGCGGCCGCAGCTCACGCAGCGCCTCTCGGGTCGCCTGGTCGATGCCGAGGAAGTCGAGACGGGATTGCAGGCTCTGGGAAGCGGTCATGCGAGATCTGCCGGGCGAGGGAGCGACGGGGAGGGGCTCAGCCCGCCAATCTGCATGGGTTTGGTTGATGGTTCCTTGCAACGGAACCGAAATCCCCGGCCCAATCACCAAAATAATACCGTTGCAGCCTTGGCCCGTTACAACCGGTGAGGGCGCGGCAGACAGTAAAAAGCAGACAATGGAAGGCAGGCAATAAAAAACGGGGCCGAAACGGCCCCGTTGAAGTCGCAGCTGACCGCGATCTTACTTGATCTTGGCTTCGCGGAATTCGACATGCTTGCGCGCGACCGGGTCATACTTCTTCTTGACCATCTTYTCGGTCATGGTGCGCGAGTTCTTCTTGGCAACGTAATAGAAGCCGGTGTCGGCCGACGACACGAGCTTGACCTTGATGGTGACCGCTTTGGCCATGTCTTGAACCTCTGGAATCGGGATCGGGGGTGGGCACCGGCCAAAGAGGGGGCGCCGTTGGCGGGCAACCTACCCAGCCAGCCCCCAAAGTCAAGGTTTGAGGGCCAGATTCTGGGGTCCCTAGGCCGCGAAGAAGCGGTTTTTCGGTCGGGGCAGGCCGAGATTGTCCCGCAGGGTCGGCCCCTCATACTCCGTCCGGAAGATCCCGCGGCGCTGCAGCTCGGGAATCACCTTGTCGACGACGTCGTCGAGCCCTGCGGGGAGGAACGGGAACATGATGTTGAAACCGTCCGACCCACGGCTTTCCAGCCACTCCTGCATCTGGTCGGCGATCGTCGTGGCGGTGCCGACGAAGGACAGACCGCCGTAGCCGCCGACCCGCTGCGCCAGTTGCCGCACCGTGAGCTTGTCGCGCGCGGCGACATCGACCAGGCGCTGGCGGCCGCTCTTGGAGGCGTTGGTCTCGGGGATATCAGGCAGCGGACCGTCGGGATCGAAGCCGGAAGCGTCGGTGCCGAGGATGACCGAGAGCGAGGCGATGGCGCTGTCGTAATGCACCTTGCTGTCGAGCAGCGCGCGCTTCTCCTTCGCCTCGTCGACGCTGTCGCCGACCACCACGAAGGCGCCGGGCAGGATCTTCAGATGCTCAGGATCACGGCCGATCTTGTCCATGCGGCCCTTGATGTCGGCATAGAGCTTCTGCCCATCGGCGAGGCTGCCGCCGCCTGTGAACACGGCCTCCGCCGTCTCCGCCGCGAGCTGCTTGCCGTCCTCCGAGGCGCCGGCCTGTACGATCACCGGCCAGCCCTGCACGGGGCGGGCGATGTTGAGCGGGCCGCGGACTTTCAGATATTTGCCCTTGTGATCGAGCACGTGCATCTTGTCGGGATCGAAGAACAGCCCGCTCTCGACGTCGCGCACGAAGGCATCGTCGGCGAACGAATCCCACAATCCGGTGACGACGTCGTAGAACTCGCGGGCCCGCTTGTAGCGCTCGGCGTGCTCCATGTGGTCGTCGAGCCCGAAATTCAGCGCGGCATCCGGATTCGACGTGGTGACGATGTTCCAGCCAGCGCGGCCGCCGGAGATGTGGTCGAGGGAAGCGAAGCGGCGGGCGAGGTGATAGGGCTCGTCGAAGGTGGTCGATCCGGTCGCGATCAGGCCGATATTCTCGGTCACCGCCGACAGCGCCGAGAGCAGCGTGAACGGTTCGAACGACGTCACGGTGTGGCTGCGCTTGAGCGCATTGATCGGCATGTTCAGCACGGCTAGATGATCGGCCATGAAGAAGGCGTCGAACTTGCCGGCCTCCAATTTCCGGATGAGCTGCTTGAGATGCGCGAAGTTGAAATTGGCGTCCGGCCAGGCGCCGGGATAGCGCCACGCGCCGGTGTGGATGGAGACCGGACGCATGAAGGCGCCGAGCTTGAGTTGACGTGGGGCCATGGGGTGTCCGCGATGATTGCTATCTTGAGCAGATAGGAACGCGGCCCATGCGTGTCAGCAACCCGCCGCAGAACACGATTTCGTTTTTGCTGGCGGACGTAGCACGCTCATTCCATGAAGTGCCGAGCAAGCGATCCAAACAATTGTGTCATCCCCGCGTTCGCCGGGACGACACCATTGTCCGCTCGCTGCTCGAAATCGAGGCGACCGCTATCATCGACGATGGATGATCGAATACGCGGCGATCACCCGCCCAGGACGTCCTTCTGCATCTTGCCGCCGTAGAAGTGGAAGAACGGCACCGGGGCGTCGTGGCGCAGCGGGCCGGTGGCGAGGCGGCGGTCGAGCTCGTGGAGCACGTTCTTGGTCATCGGGTGCAGATCGGCGAGCGGCTTGGAGCCGAGCTCGACCCAGACCAGCTCGACCAGCTCCGCATCGGCGTGGATCACGCCGTCGACGCGATGGGTGATGGCGGAGGCATCGGCGGTGAAGAAGCGCGTGTCGAAGCGCTTGATGCGGCCGGGCGGGGTGATGGCGCGGGCGATCAGGAACAGGCCGGAGGGATCGGGCAGCAGGCCGGCGTCAGCGAACGGCGCCCATGGCCCGTCCAGTTTCGGCGCGGAGCCGCCGACCTTGCGTCCGAGACAGAGACCGGTTTCCTCACAGGCCTCGCGGATCGCGGCGACGGCGAGCGACTTCGCGCGCGAGGCCGTCGTCTGCGGCTTGCCCTTGAACAGATTGGCTTCGAGCTCGGCCGGCATCGGCGCTGCGACCGGGATGCGATGATCGGACTTGTCGACGCGGCCGCCCGGGAAGACGAACTTGCCGGGCATGAACACGACCTTGTCATGGCGCTTGCCGACCAGCACCTTCGGCACCGTGCCGCTGCGGTCGACCAGGATCAGCGTCGCTGCATCCTTCGGCTTGGTGTAGGGATGATGGTCGGCTTCCTTCTCGGCCGGCTTGCCCGCCGGTGCGCTGGTCGCCTGTGCCGTATCGCTCATGTCCTCCCCGCTTTTTCTTGTTTGTTGATCGTTCGGTCGCTCAGACCGGCGGAATGCCTTCCACCGGATTGTCGTCGAAGCCGTGCATGCGGAAGGCCCATTGCAGCCCGACGACGGCGCCCTTGACCGGCTGAATCAAGGCGAGCGCGGCGACCAGGGTCACCGGCAGATAGATCGCGAGTTGCAGCGCCACCGGCGGCGCGTAGTTGGTCTCGATCGAGAGCACCAGCGGCACGATGATGTGGCCGACGATGACGATCACGAGATAGGCTGGAAGATCGTCGGCGCGATGCCCGGAGAAATCCTGGCCGCAGCGGTCGCAGTTGTCCGCGACCTTCAGGAAGGCGCGGAACAGCTTGCCCTCGCCGCAGCGCGGGCAGCGGCCGCGCAGGCCGCGCTTCATCGCTGTCCAGACGTCGCGCTTCTCGGCGAGGCCGGTGTCGCGCGTCCACGTCTGCGGGGGCAATGTGCTGGGCGTTGAGGTCATGGCGTCCACGATCTGCCTTTCTTCGATGTGCCGGGCTTGCGTTTTGCCCCTGCCGTTTGACTTTCCTTGCGGTTCTTTTCTTTGTGCTTCGGCCGCGCCTCGGCCTTGGCGCGCTTCGTTGCCTTGCTCTTGGCCCTTGCCTTGATCCCGGCCTTGCCCTTCGGCCGCTCGCGGCGGCCGTGGCGCGAGACAAGCACGTCGGCCTGCGTCAAGAGTTCGAAGCGCAGCGCGCCGGCCACCGGCTGAGCTTCTACCAGACGCACGTCGACGACGTCACCCAGCCGGTGCATGGCACCGCTGCGCTGGCCGATCAGCGCATGCCGCGTCTCATCATAGTCGAAATATTCCGTGCCGAGGGTCCGGATCGGAACCAGGCCGTCGGCGCCGGTATCGTCGAGCTTGATGAAGAGGCCGGCGCGGGTGACGCCGGAAATGCGGCCCTGGAACGTCGCGCCGATGCGGTCGGCGAGGTGGTGGGCGATCAGGCGGTCGGCTGTCTCGCGCTCGGCCTTCATCGCCCGCCGCTCGGTGACCGAGATCTGCGCCGCGACCTCGGTGAGATGATCCGGCGTCTCGCTGTCGGGCAGGGCGCCGTCACCGAGGCCCAGCGCGCGCAGCAGGCCGCGATGCACGACGAGGTCGGCGTAGCGGCGGATCGGCGAGGTGAAATGCGCGTAGCGGCGGAGGTTCAGGCCGAAATGTCCGTAATTGTCGGTCGAATATTCCGCCTGCGCCTGCGAGCGCAGCACGACCTCGTTGACGAGATGCTCGTAGTCCTGGCCGGCCACCAGCGTCAGCACGCGGTTGAACAGCGATGGCCTGAGCGCGCCGCTCTTGGCAAAGGGCACGTCGAGCGTCTTCAGGAATTCCTGCAGCGCATGGATCTTCTCCACCGTCGGCTCGTCATGCACGCGGTAGATCAGCGGCAGCGCCTTCTTCTCCAGCAGTTCGGCCGCGGCGACGTTGGCCGAGATCATGAACTCCTCGATCAGTCTATGGGCGTCGAGGCGCTCCGGCACGACGACGCGGTCGACCGTGCCGTCTTTCTTGAGCAGGATCTTGCGCTCGGGAATGTCGAGGTCGAGCGGATCGCGCGCGTCCCGGCCGCGCTTGGCGACCTCATAGGCCGCATAGAGCGGCTTCAGGATCGGCTCGAGCAGGGGACCGGTGACGTCGTCCGGCTTGCCATCGATGGCGGCCTGCGCCTGTGCGTAGGACAGTTTGGCGGCCGAGCGCATCAGCACGCGGTGGAACGAGTGCGAGCGCTTGCGGCCGTCGGCCCCGAGCACCATGCGCACGGCGAGCGCGCCGCGCGCTTCGCCCGGCACCAGCGAGCACAGATTGTTGGAGATGCGCTCCGGCAGCATCGGCACGACGCGGTCGGGGAAATACACCGAGTTGCCGCGGATCAGCGCGTCGCGGTCGAGCGCCGATCCCGGCCGCACATAGTAGGCGACGTCGGCGATGGCGACATGGACAATGAAGCCGCCGACATTGTTCGGATCGGGATCCGGCTCGGCATGAACCGCGTCGTCGTGGTCCTTGGCATCGGGCGGATCGATCGTGACCAGCGGCAGCTCGCGCCAGTCCTCGCGGCCCTTCAAGGTCGCGGGCTGCGCGGCTTCGGCCTCAGCGACGGCTGCGGCCGAGAAGTCCATCGGGATCTCGTGGGCATGGATGGCGATCAGGCTGATCGCCTTCTCGGTCGCGACCGAGCCGTAGCGCTCCTTCACCCGGCCCGAGGGCAGGCCGTAGCCGCGGCCGCGCAGCAGGTCGACGCTGATGAGATCGCCGTCCTTGGCGTCCTTGGTGTCGGCGGGGGCGATGGAGAGCTCCCGTCCGGCCTGCTTCTTGTCGACCGGAATCAGGCGGCCGCCGCCGCCTGGATTGCTGCGGAAAATGCCGAGCACGCGCGGCCGCGCCTGATCCAGCACCTTGAGGACGCGGCCGCGATAGGACACGCCGCCATCATCCTTGATCGGCTCGACCCGCAGCAGCGCGCGGTCGCCGACGCCGGCCACCGAGCCCGGCCCGGCATGACGCGGCGTGTGGATGCGGATGCGCGGCGGCTCGGACTGCTCGGCCTCGTCCCACTCGGCCGGCTTGGCGATCAATTCGCCGTCACTGTCGCGCCCGGTGATGTCGGCGACCAGCGTGGCCGGCAGGGACGCGGTCTCGACGACCTTCTTGCGGCCGCTCTTCTTCACCGTGCCGTCGGCGACAAGTTCGCGCAGCAACTGCTTGAGCGCGACGCGATCGGCGTTCTTCAGGCCGAACGCGCGGGCGATGTCCTTGGTGCCAACCTTGCCCGGATTGGCGCGGATGAAGGCGACGATGGCCTCCCGCGAAGGGAAGCCGATGTCGCGCTTTTGGGTCATTTTCTCATCCGCGGGCCTTGCCGGCGCTTTTCTTGGGCGTCGCCTTGGTCGCAGGCTTGGCCGAGGTCTTGGCGGCCTTGGCAACCGGCGCACGCGCCTTGCTGGTGGAGTCTGATTTCGGTTTGGCGGCCGCCTTCTTCGCCACGGCCTTTTTCGCCGGCTTCGGCGTGTCGTCGTCGCCGCCGGTCTTCGGCTTGGCCTTGCTGGCAGCCGCTTTGCTGGCAGCCTTGGCCGGCTTCGCCGCAGCCTTGCCCTTGGCCTTCTTGCCGCCGCCCTTGGCGGCGCGCTCGTCGAGCAGGGCGATCGCCTCGGCGAGCGTGATCGTATCCTTTTCCTTGTCGCCGGGAATGGTGGCGTTGACGCCGCCGGCGGTGACATAGGCGCCGTAGCGGCCGGCCTTGACGGCGACAGGGCCGAGCGAGGGATGGTCGCCGAGCGCCTTGCCGGGATCGGCGCCGAACCGCTTGCTCGGGCCCTTGGCGATCTTCTCGGCGATCAGGGTGACGGCGCGGTTGAGGCCGATGTCGAACACCTCGTCGCCGGCCTCCAGGCTCGCATACGTCTTGTCGTGCTTCACGAACGGCCCGAAGCGGCCGAGATTGGCGATGATCGGCAGACCCGTCTCCGGATGGATGCCCACCTCACGCGGCAGCGACAGCAGCTTCAGCGCGTAGTCGAGCTCGAGGCTCGCGGGCGACGTCCCTTTCGGGATGCCGGCGCGCTTCGGCTTCTCGCCCTCGGCGTAATCCTTCTGCTCGCCGAGCTGGATGTAGGGGCCGAAGCGGCCGGCCTTGACGACGACGTCGAGGCCGGTGTCCGGATCCTGGCCGAGCACGCGGTCGGCCGCGGCCTCGCTGTCGGCGGCGAGCGGGCGGGTGTAGCGGCATTCCGGATAGTTCGAGCAGCCGACGAAGGCGCCGAACTTGCCGGCCTTGAGGTTGAGCCGTCCGGTGCCGCAGGTCGGGCAYTGCCGGACRTCGCCRCCATCGKCGCGCGGCGGRTAGATGTGCGGCCCCAGCATCTCRTCGAGCGCRTCGAGCACCTGCGCSACGCGCAGATCCTTGATGTCGTCGACGGCGCCGATGAAGCCGGTCCAGAAATCCTTCAGCACCTGCTGCCAGGCGATCTCGTTGTTGGAGATGCGGTCGAGCTGCTCYTCCARRTCCGCCGTGAAATCGTACTCGACATAGCGGCGGAAGAAGTTCTCCAGGAACGCGATCACRACGCGRCCCTTGTCCTCGCCATGCAGCCGCTTCTTCTCGAGCTTCACATAGCCGCGGGCTTTCAGCACATCGAGGATCGAGGCGTAGGTCGAGGGCCGGCCGATGCCGAGTTCCTCCATGCGCTTGACCAGAGAGGCTTCCGAGAAGCGTGGTGGCGGCTCGGTGAAGTGCTGAGTGACCGCGAGTTTCTGACGCTTCAGTGGCTCGTTCGGGCTCATCTGCGGCAGTCGGCGGCTGTCCTCGTCCTCCTCGTCGTCGCGGCCTTCCTGATAGAGCGCGAGGAAGCCGTCGAACTTGACGACCTGGCCGGTGGCGCGCAGTTCCAGCGTGCGACCGCCTGCCTTGGCGATGATGTCGACGGTGGTGCGCTCGAGCTCGGCCGACTCCATCTGGCTGGCGATGGTGCGGGTCCAGATCAGCTCATAGAGCTTGGCCTGGTCGTCATCGAGCCGCTTGCGCAGGTCCGCGGGCTTGCGCGACAAATCGGTCGGGCGGATCGCCTCGTGCGCTTCCTGGGCGTTCTTGGCCTTGGTCTGGTACTGGCGCGGGCTGTCCGGCACATATTTGTTGCCGTAGATCTCGCCGATCACCTTGCGCGCCTGGGTGATCGCCGAGCYGTCGATCTGCACGCCGTCGGTTCGCATATAGGTGATGAGACCGGTGGTCTCGCCGCCGATGTCGATGCCTTCATAGAGACGCTGCGCAATGCGCATCGTGTGCGCCGGCGCGAAGCCGAGCTTGCGGCTCGCCTCCTGCTGCAGCGTCGAGGTGGTGAASGGSGCCTGCGGATTGCGCCGCGCCGGCTTGGCATCGACGGTGGCGACCGTGTAGCTCGCCGCGTTCAGCGCCTGCTTGAAGTCTTCGGCTTCCGCGCCGGTGCCGATGTCGAGCCGCTGGATCTTCTTGCCGTCGGCRCCGACCAGCCGCGCTTCGAACGTGTCGCCGCGCGGCGTCGCCAGCGTGGCGATCAGCGACCAATATTCGCGCGGAACGAACTTCTCGATCTCGAGCTCGCGATCGCACACAAGGCGCAGTGCCACTGACTGCACGCGCCCGGCCGAGCGCGCGCCCGGCAGCTTGCGCCACAGCACGGGGGARAGCGTGAAGCCGACGAGGTAATCGAGGGCGCGGCGCGCCATATAGGCGTCGACCAGCGCGCCGTCGATCTGGCGCGGATGCTTCATCGCCTCCGACACGGCCTGCTTGGTGATGGCGTTGAAGACCACGCGCTCGATCTTCTGATCCTTGAGCGCGCGCTTCTCCTTCAACACTTCGAGCACGTGCCAGGAGATCGCCTCGCCCTCACGATCGGGGTCGGTGGCGAGAATCAGTCGGTCTGCATTCTTGAGCGATTTGGCGATGTCGTTGAGTCGGCCGGCAGCCTTGGGGTCGACCTCCCAGATCATCCGGAAATTCTCGTCCGGATCGACCGAACCGTTCTTGGCCGGAAGGTCGCGGACATGACCAAAAGAGGCCAGAACCTCGTAGGAGGAGCCCAGATATTTATTGATCGTCTTGGCCTTTGCAGGCGACTCCACGATGACGATGTTCATGTATTTCCAATGACTTAGTGGAAGGATTGGAGCCGGTTTCGCGGGATTCGCGCACGCTCCCTTGACGCGAACATGGGTGGTGAGGCGGTTCCTGTCAAATCGACCAGTGCCGAAAGTCGATTGCGTTGGCGCCGCGAAGTACCTATCAGGTTGTGAGGAACGCTATTGGAACCGCACTCATTTTGTGTTCGTTTGTCTCAGACAACCCCGATGTTGGATATATTTGTTGGCCAAGGTAGCGGACAGACACGATCCCGACATTGAAGCGACGGTTGAGGATGCCGACGCGGCGGCGGCGCTCGTCGCGGAGGTGACCGCCAGYCTCGCYCAGCTTGCGCAGCGCCATCACCTCGACATGCTCGACTACCTTTTGCGCATGGCGAACCTTGAGGCAGAGGAACATCTGCGGTTGCGCAGTCGTCATAGACTCTGCTGACGCGCGTGTCTTCYTCGCAATGCGGCGGTGCTATCTTCCGGATCGTTTCTGCTGAGCGGTAATTGCGCTCATCGTGGTACYAGGGTGGTRTCCTCCGGTCGCAACGGCGTGCCGTCATTGGCACAGAGCAGCAGCTTGCGCACGGGCYGGTGGTGCGAGCGATCCACCAGCRTGGTCGCAATCTCCTCGGGATGCTCGTCGAATTCCTCGCTCCACTGGCGCAGCGCGACCAGGATCGGAAACAGCCCTCGGCCTTTCGCCGTCAGCACGTAGTCGCGATAGGCACTGCCGTCAGCCGCCGGTTCAGTCGTGAGAATACCGYGATCGACGAGRGAGCGCAGCCGCACGGTCAGAATGTTCTTCGCCAGCCCAAGGCTGCGCTGGAAGGCGCTGAAGCGGCGCACGCCGAAAAACGCATCGCGGATGATGAGGAGCGACCACCAATCGCCGATCGCGTCCAGTGATCGTGCGATCGGGCAGCCGTCTCCCTCRAGGCTCGTGCGTTTGACCATCGCGCCATTCCTATCGTGTTCCCGCAGATTGGACTGCGCAGCGCATCACGCGCTTGTGTGGTTGCATTATAAAACCAGTCCGTTTATGTCGTCCATRCGGTTTAATGATGCAACCATATGGAGGCGGGCGTGAGGCTTGCAAACAAGACGGCTCTGATTACCGGCGGCAGCAGCGGCATCGGGCTCGCGACGGCGCGCCGCTTCGTTGCTGAGGGCGCCAAGGTCGCGATCACCGGACGCGATGCGGGGCGGCTGGAGGCGGCGGYACGGGATCTGGGGCCGAACGCCCAGGCGCTGGTGGCKGACGTGACCGACATCGCTGCGACGGAGGCTGCGGTTGCGCGCGCGGCGGAGCGCTTCGGCAAGCTTGACATCCTGTTCGCAAATGCCGGCATTCCCGGTGCCACGCCGGCCGGAGCAACCAAGCCGSAGGTGTTCGAGCAGGTGATCCGCACCAACCTGACCGGAGTTTTCTTCACGGTGCAGGCGGCGCTGCAAYATCTCAACGATGGCGCCTCCATCATTCTCAACGGCTCGGTGATCTCGGTGCTCGGCAATCCCGGSTATTCAGCCTACGCCGCGAGCAARGCCGGCGTGCGYGCGATGGCCCGGGTGCTGGCGTCCGAACTGTCGCCGCGCGGSATCCGCGTCAATGTGGTGTCGCCCGGGGCTACGCGGACGCCGATCTGGGGCGCCGCGCTCGCGACGCCCGATGCAGAAAGAGCGTTCGAGGCTCGGATCGCGGCGACGACACCGCTCGGCCACATCGGCGAGCCCGAGAACATCGCGAGCACCGTGCTGTTCCTGGCCTCGGACGAGGCTGCGCATATCCAGGGTCAGGAGCTGTTCGTCGATGGCGGCGTCACCAGCTCGCCGGCGGGCGCGCCGATCTATCGCTGAACCGCACCAGGAGCAGATCGAGCAGGCGCGCTCGCTCATCGACGCCCGCAAGGGCGTCGATGAGCTCACGCCAGCGACACCATCCCGCCGCCATGGCGCTCCAGGCGGCCGGCCAGTTCGAGTTCGAGCAGCACCACGCGCAGCACGGCGGGTGAGAGGCCGCTGATCCGGATCAGGTCGTCGATCGAGACCGGCGTCGGACCAAGCAGCGCGATGATCTGATCGCGATCATGGCTCTCCGGCGCAGGCGCGAACAACTCTTCGTCGGACTCGCGCAGCGACGCTGATGGCGGGCGCTCCATGATCGGGYCGACCGCTTGGATAATGTCTGCGGCCTCTGTCACGAGCGTTGCCCCTTGCTTGATGAGATCGTTGGTACCGGCCGCGCGCGGATCGAGCGGCGAGCCCGGGACGGCGAACACCTCGCGTCCCTGTTCGCCTGCCATGCGCGCGGTGATCAGCGAGCCCGAGCGATGCGCCGCCTCGACCACCACGACGCCGAGCGAGGCGCCGGAGATCAGCCGGTTCCGCCGCGGGAAATCGCGCGCCCGCGGCTCGTGTCCGAGCGGCATTTCCGAGATCGCCGCACCGTTGCGCTCCACAATCGCGCCGAGCAGGTCGATATGTTCCGGCGGATAGATCCGGTCATGGCCGCCGGCGAGCACCGCGACCGTGCCGCTCGACAGGCTGGCGCGATGAGCGGCCTGGTCGATCCCGCGGGCGAGACCGGAAATGATCACGAAGCCGGCGCGGCCGAGCTCGTGAGCAAGCTGRCCCGCAAATTTGAGGCCSGCAGCCGATGCGTTGCGCGAGCCGACAATGGCGATCATCGGCTGCATCAAGGTCYCCCGGGCGCCGCGGACACCGAGCAGCGGCGGCGCATCCTCGCAACTGGCGAGGCGGGGCGGATAGCCGTTCTCTTCGGGMGCSAGCAGCTGCACGCCCTGYCGCAGGCAGGCGTCGAGCTCGGCTTCGGCTTCGTCGATCGTGCAGATGCGGCCGACCCTGGCCGCGCCGCCGCGGCGCGCYAGCTCCGGCAATCGATCGAGCGCGGCGCGGGCGGTGCCAAAATGGTTGAGCAGCGACCGGAATGTTCGCGGGCCGACATTGTCGGAGCGGATCAGCCGCAGGCGATCGCGCCGCTCGGTGTCGGTGAGCTCCTGCCTCGTGCTGATGGCGTCCACGTGATCCCCCTCGAAGAAGAGGCCAGAATGGAACAACCCGAGGACGCAGGGAAGAGGGCGCGCTATGTCAGAGCGACGTCGCGCACCTCATCCTGAGACGCCACCGGCTGTTCGCCGGGGATCGCCAAGGTGGTGCCGAATGGCGCATCGCGGAGCCAGCGGTCTGCGGCGTCGCGYCCGCGCTGGTGCAACAGCGCGATGAAGTCGCTGCCGAACTCKGTCGCATTGCGCTGCGCAAGGGCCTCGATCTCGTCTTCGGCCGCAAGCCGATGCACACGCGGCGGATGCAGGCCGTCGCTACGGGCCCATTCGAGCGCGGCAAGCTCGGCATGGAGCACGGCATTGGCGGCAATCTGGTCAAGGCGGCGATCGATCGCAGCGGAGGTGACGGGGACGTAGCCATCCTGCGCGGGCGTGACCTGAACCACCAGCAGATCWGCGGCGCTGGACTCGTGCGCGATCTGGACCAGCGGCGGATTGGCGGCATAGCCGCCATCCCAATAGGCCTCGTCGTCGATGTCGACYGCGCCATGCAGCTGGGCCGGGCAGGTCGAGGCCAGCAGGACGTCCGGCGTGATGGCGGCGTTGCGGAAGATCTGCGGAAGGCCATCGCGCACCCGGGTCGCCGCCACCAGGAGGCGCGGCGCATTTGCACTTCGGRCGGCGTCGAAATCGATGGTGTCCGCGAGCATCTCGCGCAGCGGGTCGAGRTCGAACGGGTCCGCACGTCCGCCGCGCAGCCCTGAGCCGAACGAGACCGCGCTGCTGGCGGGCGAATAGCCGCCGATCACCATCAGCGAGCGGAACGAGGCTTGCYCGGTCAGCCGGGTCCAGAACTGCGCGAGCCGGTTGCGGGCGTCCTCACGGCCGTGATTGGCAAGTCCGCTGGCCAGCAGAGCGGCATTGATCGCTCCGGCGCTGGCGCCGCTGATCGTATCGAAGTCGCAGCCCGGTTCCTGCAGCAGCCGATCCAGCACGCCCCAGGTGAAGGCGGAAAAAGTCCCGCCGCCTTGCAAGGCGAGCGACAGCTTGCGCGGCGGCCATGTCCGCGGCGGCGGCGGCAGCGTCGCGGTGGCGATCGTCTCCGCGAATGTGCGCTCCGGGATATCAGCAGCCTTGGTCTCGGACATCACGGCCGCATGGGTCGCCGCCATGATCATTTCGGCCACGACGGGGGCGAATTCACTCGGCTCGGACGCCGACTCCGCGACGCAGGCCTGAGCCTCTGCGACCTCCGAAGTCGCTGGCGCAGCCGACGCGATGGGCTCGGAGATGAGGGGCTCGGAGATGAGTGGCTCGGAAACGACTGGCTCGGAAACGAACTCCGGCTCCTGGGTGATCGTCGCCTCGTTCGACCAGATCTGCGCAGCTGAGAGCAGGAGGCTGGCGTTGGATCGGGCCGGGGCTGCATTCTGCTGCGCCGGTGCCGGATCATTGCGGTCATCGTGCGTGGCCGACGAACCGCTTGAATTGGTCTTGCGTAACCACATGCAGAAATCATGACAGGCAATCATGATTCACGCCAGAGTCTCTCGTTAACTTATTAGCTGATCACGCGGCGGTGTTGCCGCGCAGCCGCTGTTCGATACGGCGAAACACAGGTTTTGCGCATCTGCTCCGTATTTGTCCGGAGTGATTACTTCTTCGCCCCGATCTTGCCTTCGGTGCCGGCCTGCAATCGCCTGATGTTTTCGCGATGCATGTAAATCAGCAACAGTGTGAGCAGGGCGAACAACGCCGCCAGCGCGGTGTGACCGAAAGCCCACAGCACGATCGGCGTCAGCACGCTGGCGACGAGCGCGGCGACTGATGAGTAGCGGAACGCGAACGCCGTTGCGAGCCAGACGAGACAGAAGAAGATGGCGCCGGGCCAGAACAGACCAATCAAAATACCGATATAGACCGCGACGCCCTTGCCGCCGCGGAATTTCAGCCACACTGGGAACAAATGTCCGAGGAAGGCGCCCAGGCCTGCGATCATCGCCGCATTCGGGCCGCCGAGATAGCCGGAGATGATGACGGCGGCGGTGCCCTTCAGCGCGTCGCCGAGCAGGGTTCCGGCGGCGAGGCCCTTGCGCCCGGTGCGCAGCACGTTGGTGGCGCCGATATTGCCGGAGCCGATGCTGCGCAGGTCCTGCGTGCCGGCGAGCTTGGTCAGGATCAGGCCGAACGGGATCGAGCCGAACAGATAGCCGATGATGAGAGCGACAGGCAGGAAGGCTTCAGGTCCCATCACATAACTCCATCCACGCTTGGACGCGCGTCAGACATGTTCAAACACGGTGCGGCCGCCGACGATGGTGCGGACCACGCGGCCGGTGAAGCGGGCCTCGTCGAACGGCGTGTTCTTGCACAGCGATTTGAGATCGGCCGGATCGAGGATCCAGGGCACGTCCGGATCGATCACGATGATGTCCGCCGGCGCACCGGCGCGCAACGTGCCGCCGGGGAGGCCGAGCAGTTCCGCAGGCCGCGTCGACATCGCGCGGATCAAGGTGGTCCAGCTCAGCTCGTCATTGTGCACCAGTCTCAAGCCCGCGGTCAGCATCGTTTCCAGACCCACCGCGCCGCTGGCGGCTTCCGCGAACGGCAGCCGCTTCACCTCGACGTCCTGTGGATTGTGGTCGGACATGATGACGTCGACGAGGCCGGAGGCCAGCGCCTCGACCAGCGCGCGGCGATCGACCTCGGTGCGCAGCGGCGGCGTCAGCTTGAGGAAGGTGCGGTAGGGGCCGATGTCGTTCTCGTTCAAGGTGAGGTGGTTGATCGAGACCGAGGCGCTCACCGCGAGGCCGGCCTCGCGGGCGCGCCGGAGAATGTCGAGCGAGTCCACCGAGCTCAGCGCCGCGGCGTGGTAGCGGCCCTTGCTGAGCGCGACGAGGCGCATGTCGCGTTCCAGCACGACCGCTTCGGCGGCCGGCGGGATGCCGGAAAGGCCGAGACGCGAGGCGAACTCGCCCTCGTTCATGACGCCTTCGCCGACGAGGTCGGGGTCCTCGGTGTGATGCACGATCAGGGCGTCGAAGTCGCGCGCATAGGTCAGCGCGCGGCGCATCACCTGCGCGTTCATCACGCTGGTATGACCGTTGGAGAATGCCACCGCGCCGGCGGCACGCAGCAGGCCGATCTCCGTCATCTCCTCGCCGCGCAGCCCCTTGGTCAGTGCCGCCATCGGCTGGATGTTGACGATCGCGGTGTCGCGGGCGCGGCGCAGCACGAAATCGACGGTCGCCGAATTGTCGATGACAGGCTCGGTGCCGGGCTGGCAGATGATTGTGGTGATGCCGCCGGTCGCCGCGGCCTGGCTGGCGCTGGCAAAGGTCTCGCGATGGCCGAGGCCCGGCTCGCCGACGAARGCGCACATGTCGATCAGGCCGGGCGCCACGATCTTGCCGGCGCAGTTGACGACATCGGTTCCCTCGGGAACACCGGCGGCGCCGATGCCGCGCTTGAGGTCGCGGATAACGCCGTCGGCGATCAGCACGTCGCCGGGCCCGTCGATGTCGCGGGATGGGTCGATGACGCGCGCGTTGGCGAGCAGGATCGGGYGGCGATCGGTCAGCATGTCGTTTCGTCCCGACTTCGTATCAAGCGTTGGGCAGGTTGCGGGCCAGAGCCTCGAGCACGGCCATGCGCACGGCAACCCCCATTTCGACCTGTTCCCGGATCAGCGATTGCGCGCCGTCGGCGACGATGGAGTCGATCTCGACGCCGCGGTTCATCGGCCCCGGATGCATCACCAGCGCATCGGGCTTGGCATAGGCCAGCTTCTTCTGGTCGAGCCCGAAATATTGGAAATATTCCGACGACGACGGCACGAAGGAGCCGTTCATGCGCTCGCGCTGCAGCCGCAGCATCATCACAATATCGGCGCCGTTGAGYCCCTCGCGCATGTCGCGCGCGACCTCGACGCCCATGCGCTCGATGCCCGGCGGCAGCAAAGTGGAGGGCGCGACGACGCGGACGCGGGCACCCATCGTATTGAGCAGCAGGATGTTGGAGCGTGCGACGCGCGAATGCAGCACGTCGCCRCAGATCGCGATGACCAGCCCCTCGAGACGGCCCTTGTTGCGGCGGATCGTCAGCGCATCGAGCAGCGCCTGGGTCGGGTGCTCATGRGCGCCGTCGCCGGCATTGATCACGGAGCCGTCGACCTTGCGGGCCAGAAGCTCCACCGCGCCGGAGGCATGGTGGCGGACCACCAGGATGTCCGGATGCATCGCGTTGAGCGTGACCGCGGTATCCATCAGGGTCTCGCCCTTCTTGATGGACGAGGACGATACCGACATGTTCATGACGTCGGCACCGAGCCGCTTGCCGGCAAGCTCGAATGAGGATTGCGTCCTTGTCGAGGCCTCGAAGAACAGGTTGACCTGGGTGCGGCCGCGCAGCACCGTGCGCTTCTTGTCGACCTGACGRTTCAGTTCGACATACTCCTCGGACAGGTCGAGGAGGCCGGTGATGTCGTGAGCGGAAAGGCCCTCGATTCCCAGCAAATGCCGGTGCCCGAGGACGAAAGTCGATTTCGGAGAGGTTGCCATTAAAGCCAGAGCTATAGGCGCGGTTTCCATGGCGGGCAAGGCCGAAAGCCGGGGTTCCGAGTTATCCCCCGTTCCGTCGGTCCGGCCGGACCGGCTTGCTGGATGGCGCGGCAATGCTTTGTGAACTATGCCAGGGGAGCGGCAGCCGTTTGGGCTGCCGGGCGCGGGCGCGACGGCTTATGATTTCGTCCATTCGGCCGCGCCGATAATGGATTTCCACAGGGCACGGCCATGACCCAGCCTTCCTTCGAGACTCATGACGTYTTCAACCAGTCGCCGCCGTTCGCGGACGTGAACCTGTTCACCGCCGACCGGCCGCTGRTCGATGCGGTCRCGGCTTATGGCGCGGCTGGCACCGAACCGGAGCTGGCCGCGTTCGGGGCCTTGTGGGGTTCGGCCGAGATGGCCGAGCAGGGCCGGCTCGCCAACGAGAACACGCCGAAGCTGCGCAGCTTCGATGCCAAGGGCTTTCGGCGCGACGTCGTCGAGTTTCATCCGGCCTATCATCAGATGATGGCGCGTGCGGTCGAAGCCGGCCTGCACAATTCGACCTGGACATCCGAGGGCAGGCCACGCGGCGCTCCTTCGGAGGTCGTGCGCGCCGCGAAATTCTACATCGCCGCGCAGGTGGAGAGCGGTCATCTCTGCCCGATCACGATGACCCGCGCCTCGGTCGCGGCGCTGGCCGCGCAGCCCGATCTGCTGGCGAAAACCATGCCTGTGATCGCGACACGCCACTATGACGCGGCGTTTGCCCCGTGGTGGCAAAAGCGCGGCATGACGCTCGGCATGGGCATGACCGAGAAGCAGGGCGGGACCGACGTGCGCGCCAACATGACGACGGCGGAACGTGCTGKCGACGGCTACCGCATCACCGGGCACAAATGGTTCATGTCGGCGCCGATGTGCGACGCCTTCCTGGTGCTGGCGCAGGCCGAGAGCGGCCTGACCTGCTTCTTCATGCCGCGCTTCACGCCCGACGGCGCCGTCAATGCGCTCCGCTTCCAGCGTCTGAAGGACAAGCTCGGCAACCGCTCCAACGCCTCTTCGGAAGTGGAGTTCGCCGGCGCCTATGCCGTGCGCGTCGGCGAGGAGGGCAGGGGTATCCGAACCATCATCCAGATGGTGCAGCTGACGCGGCAGGATTGCGCGATCTCGTCCGCCGGRCTGATGCGCTCTRGCCTGGCGCATGCGCTGCATCACGCGCGCCATCGCAGCGTGTTCCAGAAGCATCTCGCCGATCAGCCCTTGATGCAGGCGGTGCTCGCCGACATGGCCCTCCATGTCGAGGCGACGGTGGCGCTGGTGATGCGGCTGTGCCGCGCGTTCGACCGCATGCCGGACGATCTCAAGGAGGCGGCCTATATGCGGCTGCTGACGCCCGCGATCAAATACTGGGTGTGCAAGAGCGCGCCGCCGTTCCTGTACGAGGCAATGGAGTGCCTCGGCGGCAATGGCTATGTCGAGGACGGCATTCTCGCGCGTCACTTCCGGGAGTCGCCGGTCAATGCGATCTGGGAAGGCTCGGGCAATGTGATGTGCCTGGACGTGCTGCGCGCACTGTCACGTGAAGCCGATGCAGCGATGGCGATCCTCAAGGACCTGGCGGCGGACACCAACGGACTTCCCGGCGCCGCCGCGGCTGTGGCCGCCATCGGCCAGGCATTCCGGCGCGGCGACAGCGAGCGCGTCGCGCGGCTGGCGGTCGAAAAGCTGGCGCTACTGGCGGCCGCCGCTGCGCTGAACAAGGTCACGCCGCGTCACGCCGAACTGTTCGCCGCCACGCGGCTCGCCGCTGTTCATCCGAGCATGTACGGCGCCGTCGATCTCGATCCTGCTGATATCCGTGACCTGCTGGAGCGCGCCCTGCCTTGACCGACAGTCCCGAAGCCGCCGTCATGGATTCGCTCGATCCCGGCAACCCGCCGCAGCAGGTCGTTCCGGCGCAACATCTGCCGCGGACGCTTGGCTTCTGGCGAACGACGCTGTGGGGCGTGCTCATCATCATCGCCTTTTTCGTCGGCCAGTTGCTGCCGATCGTCTATCTCTTCGCCCGTTTCGATGGGCCGCTCGATGATTTCGAGGCGTTTCGTCTGGCTCTGACCAAGACCGCCGCCTCGCCGCTGACGGTCGCGCTCTCGGCYATCATGGGGTTGCCTGGATTGCTGATCCCCATCTACTTCGCGGTTCGGTACACGCGCCTCTCGTTTGCCGAATACCTTGGTCTGCGCTGGACCGGATGGAAGCATCTGGGCTTCGGCGTGCTCGGCATGGTCGTCATCGTCGGCGCCTGGGAGCTGGTCTCACAGCTGACGGGACGAGAGGAGGCKGCGTCGGGCTTCATGGTCGACATGCTGAAGCATGCCAAGACYGATGGCACGGTGTGGCTCCTGGTGATCGCCTTCTGCGTCGCGGCTCCGGTCTCTGAGGAGCTGATGGCGCGCGGCTTTCTTTATCGCGGCTGGTCGGACTCTTTCCTGCGCGTTCCCGGCGCGATCATCCTGTCGTCGCTGATCTGGACGCTGCTGCATTTCCAATATGACTGGTTTGCCCTGCTCAATGTGTTCGCGCTCGGGGTCTGGTTCGGCTATCTGCGATACCGGACGCACTCCACCTATCTGACCATGGTGCTGCACGGCCTCAACAACCTTGCCGCCACGGTGCAGACGATATGGCTCGCCAGCGGCCCCTCCTGAGCGCGCGGCTCAGCTCGCCCAGGCGATCGCAAGCGGCATCGTCAGTGCGGCCAGCACGGTCTGCAGCGAGATGATCTGGGCCAGCAGCGGCGCATCGCCGCCCATCTGCTTGGCAAGCACATAGGCGCTCGAGGACGTCGGCACCGCGGCGCAGATGGCGACCACCACGAGGCTGGAGCCTGTGACCCCGAACCAGCCGGCGAGGCCGACCGCCATGATCGGCATCAGCACCAGCTTGAGCACCACGCCGAGCGCGGCAGCCGCGCCGGCGCGCCGCAAGCCCTCGAAATGCAGCCCCGCGCCGGTCACCARCAGGCCGATCGGCAGCGATGCCTGGCCGAGCGCGTCGGCGGCATCGTGCCAGAGTTTCGGCAGCGGCAGATGCGCCACGTTCAGCGCGAGGCCGACCACGCAGGCCCAGATCAGCGGATTGCGTCCGATCGTGGCAATGATCTCGCCGATCGAGCGCCGTGTCGGCGAAGCATAATGGGCGAGCACGCTCACGCTGAGCACGTTGACCAGCGGAATGATCGCCACCATCGCMACCGACGCCRAGGCAAGGCCGGTCGGGCCGAACAGGCTGCCSGACACGCTGAGTCCGACATAGGTCTGCCAGCGCGTCGCGCCCTGGAAGATGGAGGTGAAGGCCGGGCCATCGATGCCCTGCCGCGTCAGGAACGGCCGCAGCGCGAGGCAGAGCAGGGACATCGCCAGCGCCGCGAGGAACAGCGCGCCGCCGACACCGGCGACCGGTACCTTGGCGAGATCGGCCTTGACGAGGCTTTGCACCAACAGCGCTGGAAACAACACATAATATGTCAGTCGCTCCAGCCCATGCCATTGCGTGTCGAGCCGGATGAGGCTGTGGCGCAGGCCGACGCCGACCACGATCAGCAGGAACACCGGTGCGAGCGCTGCGACGACGACGCCCATGAGGCTATTGGCCGGACCGGCGSAGCGTGGCGAGCCGGTCGAGCGCGCCCTGCAGGATGAAGATCGCGGCGTGGGTGTCGATGACCTCGGCGCGCCGGGCGCGGCTGACATCCATGCCGATCAGTTCGCGTTCGACTGCCGCCGTCGACAGCCGCTCGTCCCACAGGCCGATCGGCAAGTCCGTCAGGTTCGCGAGATTACGCGCGAATGCGCGGGTCGATTGCGCCCGAGGTCCCTCACTGCCGTCCATGTTGATCGGCAGGCCGAGCACGAAGCCGACCACCTTGCGCTCGCTTGAGATCGCAAGCAGCCGCGCCGCATCGGCCTTGAAGGCCTTGCGCTGGATGGTCTCGACGCCGGTGGCGAGCCGGCGGTCCGGATCGGACACCGCGACGCCGATCGTCTTGGTGCCCAGATCAAGGCCGACGAGCGCGCCGCGCTCGGGCCAGCGGCTGGCGGCTTCGATGAGGGGAAGAATGGGAGCAGGCATGGCGCGCCGCTTAGCACGGCCACCTRCGCCGGGCCAGCAGGCGCGGACGTGGCAGCCATGGAGTTGTCGCTGCGCTGCAATGAGTCTATATCAGTCCAATACCGTGAACAGGAGTGGTGCCGTGGATCGCAGGACCAACATTGCCCGCCGCTTTGTGTCTCCTGCCATCACGGTTGCTCATGCCCTCCTTTCTCACGCTCGACGCGGTCGCCGCCGCCACACCTGACGATCATCGTCTGTTCGACAAACTCTCGTTCTCCATCGGCGCCGAACGGGTCGGGCTGGTCGGCCGTAATGGTTGCGGCAAATCAACCTTGCTGCGGATCATCGCCGGCACGTTGGATCCTGCAGCGGGAAAGGTGACGCGCGGCGGGACGCTCGGGCTGCTGGCGCAGCAATGGAATCCCGGACTGCGCATCGACGAGGCGCTCGGCGTCGYGACCGGACTTGCGATCATCGACCGGATCGTTGCCGGGAACGGTCATGACGATGACCTCGCGCGCGTCGACTGGAGCCTGCCCCGGCGGGTCGATGATGCGCTGACGGAAGCCGGGCTGGGGCGCATCGGACTGCATCGTTCGATTGAGTCCCTCAGCGGCGGCGAGCGGACACGCATCGGCATCGCGCGGCTGCTGATCGAAGCGCCGGATCTGCTGCTGCTCGACGAGCCGACCAACAATCTCGATGCGGACGGCCGCGTCGCCATCGGCCGGCTCGTGCAGAATTGGCGCGGTGGCGTGCTGGTCGCCAGTCATGATCGCGCGCTGCTGGGGATAATGGACCGGATCGTCGAACTTACTCCGGTCGGGGTACATATCGTCGGCGGCGGCTGGTCGATGTTCGCGCAGGCGCGGGATGAGGCGCGGGCGCGGGCGTCCGCTGCGCTGGACCGCGCGGATGCCCATTTGCGCGAGGTGGGCCGCGCCGTGCAGCGCCAGCGCGAAGCCAAGATGCGCAAGGACAAGGCCGGGCGCGCCTTCGCCGCGCGTGGCTCGGCGCCCAGAATCCTGCTCGGCGCGCGCGCCGAACGGGCTGAGAACACCGGCGGCCGGGCGCAGCGGCTGGCCGAGCGAGTGACGGCCGAGGCCACCGCGCAGGCCGAGGAGGCGCGGCAGGGAGTGGAAGTCCTGACGCCTCTCTCCATGGTGCTGCCGGCAACGGGGCTCGGCACCGGCACCGAACTGCTCGCCATGGAGGATGCGGTCGTGACCGMCGGCGACAGGAAATTCGGTCCATGGRCGTTGCACATCAGGGGYCGTCAGCGCATCGCGATCGTGGGGCGTAACGGCGCTGGCAAGACCACGCTGCTCCGGACTGCGATCGGCACGATGTCCCTGGCCGRCGGAATGGTCCGACGCGCCGAGGGACGGGTCGCGATGCTGGATCAGCACGTCGCSCTGCTCGATGGCAGCGACAGCATCATCGGCAATTTCCGCCGCCTGCATCCGGCGCTCGGGRCGGAGGCGGCGTACGCCGCCTGCGCGCGCTTCGCGTTCCGCAACCGCGACGCCGAGCAGACGGTAGCGACGCTGTCCGGCGGCGAGCGGCTGCGCGCAGGCCTCGCCTGCACGTTCGGTGGCGAGCAGCCGCCCTGGCTGCTGCTGCTGGACGAGCCCACCAACCATCTCGACATCGCTTCCATCGAGATCTTGGAGCAGGCGCTGCGCGACTTCGACGGCGCGCTGCTCGTCGTCAGTCATGATCCGTCGTTTCTCGCCGCGATCGGCATCACCCAGGAGTTTGCGGTCGGTTGAGGAYCGATCGGCACGTCAAGAGACGACGATCTGCTGATCGTCGTCTCTTGGCCGGCTCATCGGTTGACGAAACGCTGTTGCGCAGCGGCGTAGCGGTCGCCATGCACCGCGACCGAGGCGAGGGCTTGCGCGATGCGGGCGAGATCATCGGCCGTCAGCTCGACATCGGCGGCGCCGAGATTTTCCTCGAGCCGGTGCAGTTTGGTGGTGCCGGGGATCGGTACGATCCAGGGCTTGCGGGCGAGCAGCCAGGCCAGCGCGATCTGCGCCGGCGTCACGCCCTTGGCGTCGGCGAGGCTGCGGACCAGATCGGCGATCGCCTGGTTCGCTTTGATTGCTTCCGGTGCGAAGCGGGGAACMGTGCTGCGGAAGTCGGCCTTGTCGAACGTCGCATCGGCGCCGAACCGGCCGGTGAGGAAGCCCTTGCCGAGCGGGCTGAACGGCACGAAGCCGATGCCGAGCTCCTCGAGCGCCGGCAGCACCTCCGTCTCGGGCTCGCGCCACCACATCGAATATTCGCTCTGCAGCGCCGTCACGGGCTGCACGGCATGGGCCCTGCGGATCGACTCCACGCCGGCTTCGGACAGGCCGAAATGCCGGACCTTGCCCGCCGCGATCAGCTCCTTCACGGTGCCGGCGACGTCCTCGATCGGCACGTCCGGATCGACGCGGTGCTGGTAGAACAGATCGATCCGATCGGTGCGCAGCCGCATCAGGGATTCGTCGGCGACCTCGCGGATGCGCGCCGGCCGGCTGTCGAGCCCGTCCTGCGGCTTGCCGTTCAGGAAGCCGAATTTGGTCGCGATGACGACGTCGTCGCGGAACGGCGCGAGCGCCTCGCCGACGACCTCCTCATTGAGTCCCGGGCCATAGGCTTCGGCGGTGTCRAAGAAGGTCACTCCGCGTTCGACGGCCGCGCGGATCAATGCGACGGCTTCGGACCTGTCGGTCGCCGGCCCATAGCCGAAGCTCAGTCCCATGCAGCCCAGGCCCAAGGCCGAGACCTCGAGGCCGCCACGTCCCAGAATTCGCTTTTTCATGATCCGTCCTCACGATGCGGGCGCGGGCGCCCAGGCTCTGCCGGACGATCTAGGATGTATTTCTCATTGCGATTAGGCGGCTAATGTTGGATGGGCTTATGACAATTTGTCATTAATCCAGGAGGCGCGGCCGTGCGGCGGATGGATATGGGCGGTCTGGCGATRTTCCTCGCCGTGGCTGAGGAGCGCAGTTTCACCCGCGCGGCAGCCAAGCTCGGCGTATCACCGTCGGCGCTGAGCCATGCCATCCGCCGGCTCGAGCAGCGCATGGACGTCCGGCTGCTGACGCGGACGACGCGCAGCGTCGCGCCCACGGAGGCGGGCGAACGCCTGATGGAAACGGTGGCCCCGGCGTTCGACGAGATCGAYGCCCGGATCGCCGCACTGACCGAGTTGCGCAGCCGGCCAGCCGGCACTGTGCGGATCACGACGTCGGAGCACGCCGCCCGCACCCTGTTATGGCCCGCGATCGACCGGATCGTCGCAGACTATCCGGACATCAAGGTCGAGCTGAACGTCCAGTCCGGGCTCACCGACATCGTCGCCGAACGTTTCGACGCGGGCGTGCGGCTCGGCGAGCGGCTCGAGCAGGACATGGTGGCGGTGCGGATCGGCCCGAGGCTCCGCATGGCCACGGTCGGCTCGCCCGCATATCTCGCCAAATGCGGCGCCCCGAAATCGCCGGACGATCTGACGCGTCACGCCTGCATCAATCTGCGCATGGTGAACGGCAGCATCTATCAGTGGGAATATGGCCGGGGCGGCCGCGAATTGAAGGTCAAGGTCGATGGTCCGGTCGTGTTGAACGACGTCGATCTGATCGTCGCTGCGGCCTCGGCCGGTCACGGCCTGGCCCATCTCGTCGATGATCGCGTCGCGCCGCTGCTGGCAAAGGGCGCGCTGGTGCGCGTTCTCGACGACTGGTGCGAGCCGTTCGACGGCTACTACCTGTATTATCCGAGCCGGCGGCAGCCGTCGGCCGCATTCAGCCTCATCCTCGAAGCCTTGCGCTATCGCGACTAGCGGTGTGTTCCGCGTCATGGTCGTGGCGGAAGGGGCGAGGGGCACGGCGCTGCGAACGCCGTGCCGCCCGGATCAGCGGATCGCGATCGGGTTGATGTTGCCCTGGACGCCGCCGCGCCAGCGCGGCTGGCCCAGCACGAACAGGAACTCGTAGCCTTTGTCCCTGGCGAGATCGGCGGTGTTCATGTTCTCGAGGATGTAGGTCCCGTTCATCGCGAGCAGGATCTGGTGTACCTCGAACAGGTTCGACGACTCGAACGGAATCGCCTCCACCGCCCAATTGTCGGCCCCGATGGCCACCACGCCCTTCGAGGTCAGGTATTTGGCGCCTTCGACGCCCAGACCGGGCTCGCCGGCGCTGTAGCGCTTGTCGTCCTTGCCGATCAGGCCGAGCCAGCCGGTATGGAAGATGACGATGTCGCCCTGGCGGATCTCGACGCCCTGTTTCTTGGCGGCCTCCTCGATCTCCTTGACGTTGAAGGCGGTGCCTTCCTTGACGACGTCGGTGTTGTAGTAGGCGGCCATGTCGAGCAGGACGCCGCGCGCCACCAGCGGCGGTACCTTCTCGATGCCCAGCTTCTTCAGGCCGGTCGGATCAGCGAAGTCGAGCAGTTTGTTGCCGTTGTAATAGACGTGCTCGATGCCGAGATGGCCGAGGCCGTCGAGCTGGCTGCCGACGCCGACCCAGCCTTCGATGATGTCGTCATTATAAGTCGCCTTGTTGGGGCCGAGCCCTGGGATGCCGGCCTGTCCCGGCTGCACCACCGTGATCTTGAAGGAACGCGGTGGATAGGCCGGCGTCTTGGAGTCGATGATCATGCCGAGCGGGTAGGTCTTGCCGGTCTTCACCAGCGAGGCCGCTTTGACCACGAGTTCCGGCGTGATGTAGTTGGCGGCGCCGATCTCGTCCTGCGGTCCCCATTTCGATTTGGTCCAGTCTTGGGGCTTGTCCTGGGTCTTCTCTTGGGCATTGGCCGTCCCGATCACACCCATCAAGGCAATCGAGCAGCACAACACGAACGCGTTGCGCATCGCATTTCCTCCGACATGTTGACGYTTATTGTGTTTCGCGCTGGCCAGCGCCGCATCCTAACGTAGTAGGAGACGGTCGCGCGAAGTTTTTCCGGCGCGTGCAGAGCCCTGCGCCCTAAAGTCGCATCGGCCGAATTTGCTGCTTCTGCAACGGGTGACTGTCATTCTCCGCAATGGAATTCGCGTCGGCGATTGCGGCGCGGCATGCATCGGGGGCGCATCACGCTCTGGGACGCATCACGCCGCGATGTCGTGACCCCGGCCCGCCAGCCCCGCCATGAACGCCGAGAGTGCGCTGCTGCGATGCGCCGCGCGGCGATGGATGAAAAGCGTATCGACCCGCGCATGAGATGGCGTGAGCGTGTGCAGGCCGACGCTGCCGATCATCTCATGCCGCGTCACCACCGCGCGGGGTAGCAGTGCGACGCCCATGCCGGCGGCCACGCAGCCGATCATGCCGTCGAGCGTGCCGAGTTCGATGCGGGCTGCGGCGGGCCAGCCGAACTCGTTGAAGACCTGCTCCAGACGTTGCCGGTAGGTGCAGCCGGCCCGGAACACCAGCGCGGTCGGACCCGACGCGGCGGTCGCGGCACGCAACGCCGCCAGCGTCTCGAAGCGCCGGGCTGTCACCAGCACGAGTTCTTCCTCGAAGGCGACCACGCCGGTGAGGTCGGGATGCTCGATCGGGCCGGCCACGAATGCGCCGTCGAGCGTTCCGTCCAGAACGCCAGCCACCAGATCCGCTGTCGGCGCCGTGCGCAGGCTCAAGGCCACSGAAGGGAAGCGCCGGTGAAAATCCGCAAGGCGTGTCGGCAGGCGCACTGCCGCGGTCGTCTCCATCGAGCCGATCAGCAGCGGCCCCATCGGCTCGCCGTCGTCGCGCGCGGCGAGCAGGGCTTCGCGCGATAGCGCGGCGATCCGGTCGGCATAGGGCAACAGGCGCAGTCCGGCGCCGGTGAGAGTCATGCCGCGGCTGTGGCGTTCGAACAATGCGGTGCCGATCTCGGCCTCCAAGGCCTTGATCCGCTGCGTGACGTTGGACTGCACCGTGTTGAGAGCTTCGGCGGCGCGCGTGATGCCGCCCGTGCGCGCGACGGCCGCGAAAGTCTGCAGGTCGCTTAGTTCCACGGTCGATCTCCGTTTTGAATCTGCGATGGCAGAGTTCTCAAGTATTCATTTTGAGAGAATGCTAGCCCCGCCTAGAGTCCGCGTCCAGAGGCGAGGAGACCTGCATGGCGCTGAGGACACTGCTGACGGAGAGGCTTGGGGTCTGCCATCCCATCCTGCTGGCCCCGATGGATGGTGTTGCCGACGCCAATCTGGTGCGCGCCGTCAGCCGCGCCGGCGGCYTCGGCATTCTCGGCGGCGGATACGGCAATCGCGCGTGGCTCGTGCAGGAGAGCGCCAAGCTCGGCGGCCTGCAGATGCCGTTCGGCATCGGCTTCATCACCTGGTCGCTGGCGAAGCAGCCCGACCTGCTCGACATCGCGCTGGCGGCGAAGCCCACGGCCGTGATGCTGTCATTCGGTGATCCCCGGCGCTTTGCGTCCGCGATCAAGCAGGCCGGCGCGCTGCTGATCTGCCAGGTGCAGGATGAAGCGATGGCAGAGCAGGCGCTTGCCGCCGGCGCCGACATCCTGATCGCGCAGGGAACTGAAGCCGGCGGCCATGGCGCCTCGCGCACCACGCTCGACATCGTGCCTGCGATCGTCGATCTCGSCGCCGGCCGCGTGCCGGTGGTGGCTGCGGGCGGACTTGCCGACGGCCGCGGACTTGCGGCCATGCTGTCGCTCGGCGCGGATGGCGTGCTGCTCGGCACGCGCTTCTACGCCAGTCAGGAAGCCGCCGGTGCCGATGAAGCCAAGCGGCGCATCTGCGCAGCGCGCGCTGGCGAGACCGTGCGCGGCATCATCTTCGACCTGTCGCGCAACAATGTCTGGCCGGCGCCGTTTACCGGCCGCTGCCTGATCAACGATCACGCGCGACGCTGGCTCGGCCGCGAGGTCGAGCTGCTGCAGCAGGTCGAACGCGTGTCCGCCGACTACGTCAAGGCTCGGACCGATGGCAATTTCGATGTCGCMGCCGTCATCGCYSGCGAGGCGGTCGGCCTGATCCATGATATTCCGGCGGCCGGCGAGATCGTTCAGCGCATCGTCAGCGAGGCCGAGCGGATCCTGCAAGGGCAGCGCAACTCATCCTGGCGGCCGGCGGAACTCAACGAAACTGCGAGGTGAACCATGTGGCCCGATCGTCGCTTTCTCGATGTCGTCAAGACCGAACATCCGATCGTCCTGGCGCCGATGGCCGGCGTGATGGATGCCGATCTCGTCATCGCGGTCGCGGAAGGTGGCGGACTGGGTTCGCTGCCCTGCGCGATGCTCTCCGCCGAAAAGGCGCGGGAGCAGGTGAACATCATCCGTCAGCGCGTATCGGCGCCGATCAATGTGAACTTCTTCTGCCATACCCCCGTGGAGGCGGATGCTGCGCGCGAGGCTGGCTGGAAACAACGTCTCGRCTCCTATTATCAGGAGTACGGCGTCGATCCGGCGGCGCCGGTCACGGCGGCCAACCGTGCGCCGTTCGACGCGGCGATGTGCGCCGTCGTCGAGGAGCTGAAGCCGGAGATCGTCAGTTTCCATTTCGGCCTGCCGGAGCCGACGCTGCTGGCGCGGGTGAAGGCGACCGGGGCGGTCGTGATGGCCTCGGCGACAGTGGTCCGCGAGGCGGTGTGGCTGGAGCGGAACGGCGCCGACATCATCATCGCGCAGGGGGCGGAGGCCGGCGGCCATCGCGGTATGTTCCTGACCGACAAATTGGCTGAGCAGGTTGGCACGCTCGCGCTGGTGCCGCAGGTGGTCGATGMGGTGAAGGTCCCGGTGATCGCGGCGGGCGGCATTGCCGATGCGCGCGGCATTGCTGCCGCCTTTGCGCTCGGCGCGTCCGGCGTCCAGATCGGCAGCGCCTATCTGCGCTGTCCGGAGTCCAAGGTCAGCGGTCCCGCGCGCGCCGCGCTCGCGGCCGCCAGCGACGAATCCACGGTCATCACCAATGTGATGACCGGCCGGCTTGCGCGCGGCGTCGCCAACCGGGTGATGCGCGAGGTCGGGCCGATCGCGCCGGAGGCGCCGGCCTTTCCGCATGCGGCGACCGCGCTCGGCCCGCTCAAGGCGGCGGCCGAGAAGCAKGGCAAAGTGGATTTCACAAATCTCTGGGCCGGGCAGGCGCTGCCGCTAGGCCGCGAGATACCGGCGGCTGACCTGACGCGAACGCTGGCCGAACAGGCGCTGGCGCGCCTTGCGACGATCGCGGGCTGAGGCTTCGGGCGGGGCCGCCGTCCCCGGAAAGTCCAGCGGCTGCCGGTTGCGGCGCGAAAGCGGCCTCTGCTATAGGGCGGGTTCATCCTGTCCCGTGAGGCCCTATATAATGTCGGTCGATGCCGCCACCGTCCGCCGGATCGCGCAATTGGCGCGGATCGCTGTCACTGACGCCGAGGTCCCGCATCTGCAGGGCGAGCTCAACGCGATGCTGAACTTCGTCGAGCAGCTCTCCGAGGTCAATGTCGAGGGCGTCGAGCCGATGACCTCGGTCACGCCGATGGCGATGAAGAAGCGCCAGGACGTGGTCAATGACGGCGAGATCGCCGACGACATCGTCAAGAACGCGCCGGCAACCGAGAACCATTTCTTCCTGGTGCCGAAGGTGGTGGAATAGCCAAGGGGTCGCTGGATGGCGCGCATTCGCCGCGTGATCCGCTCCTCCAACCGATGAAGCGAGCCAACGCCATGTGCCTGCTCTGCGACGATGAAGCGGCCTACAAGGCCTATATGGATTATCTCGACGCGATGGAGCGGCAGGGCAAGGCCGCCGATCCCGACAAGACCGTGAACGAGATCCTCGACCAGCTCGAGGCGGCCAATGCGACCAAGGCCAATGCCGACAACGCGAAGGCGAAGATGAATAAATTCTTTGCCGACGACGCGGCCGACGACAAGACACTTTCCCCCTTCTTCTGCAGCCCGATCAATAAATGACCGATTTGACTTCCCTGACGCTCGCCGAGGCCCGTAAGGGCCTTGCGAGCAAGACCTTCACGTCGCTCGAGCTGACCGACGCCCATCTCAAGGCGATGGAGGAGGCGCGCGCCCTCAACGCCTTCGTGATGGAAACGCCGGACCAGGCGCGCGCGATGGCGCGCGAGGCCGATGCCAGGATCGGCAAGGGCGAGGCCGGGCCGCTGGCCGGCATTCCCTTGGGGATCAAGGACCTGTTCGCGACCAAGGACGTTCGCACCACGGCCTGTTCGAAGATCCTCGGCAATTTCGTGCCGACCTACGAGTCCACCGTGACCTCGCAGCTCTGGCGCGATGGCGCGGTCATGCTCGGCAAGCTCAACAATGACGAGTTCGCGATGGGCTCGTCCAACGAGACCTCGTGCTTCGGCCCCGTGGGCAACCCGTGGCGTCGCGAAGGCTCCAACACGACCCTGGTGCCGGGCGGCTCGTCCGGCGGCTCGGCCTCTGCAGTGGCGGCGCTGCTGTGCATGGGCGCGACCGCGACCGACACCGGCGGCTCGATCCGTCAACCCGCGGCGTTCACCGCCACCGTCGGAATCAAGCCGACCTATGGCCGCTGCTCGCGCTGGGGCATCGTTGCCTTCGCCTCGTCGCTCGACCAGGCCGGTCCGATCGCGCGCTCGACCCGCGACGCCGCGATCCTGCTGCGCTCGATGGCCGGCCACGATCCGAAGGATACGACCTCCGTCGACATCCCCGTGCCGGACTATGAGGCCGCGATCGGCCGGTCCGTGAAGGGGATGAAGATCGGCATTCCCCGGGAATATCGGCTCGATGGCATGCCGGCCGAGATCGAGAAGCTGTGGAGCGATGGCGCGGACTGGCTCAAGGCGGCCGGCGCCGAGCTGGTCGARGTGTCGCTGCCGCACACCAAATACGCGCTGCCGGCCTATTACATCGTGGCGCCGGCCGAGGCGTCGTCGAACCTCGCGCGCTACGATGGGGTCCGTTACGGCCTGCGGGTGYCGGGCAAGTCCATCGGCGAGTTGTACGAGAACACCCGCGCCGAAGGGTTCGGGCCCGAGGTGCGGCGCCGCGTCATGATCGGCACCTATGTGCTCTCGGCCGGCTATTACGACGCCTATTATATCCGGGCGCAGAAGGTCCGTACCCTCATCAAGAGGGATTTCGAGGACTGCTTCGCCAAGGGCGTGAACGCGATCCTCACCCCCGCGACGCCGTCCGCCGCCTTCGGCATCGGCGAGAAGGGCGGCGCCGATCCGGTCGAGATGTATCTCAACGACATCTTCACGGTCACGGTGAACATGGCGGGTCTGCCGGGTATCGCGGTGCCCGCCGGCAAGGAYAGCCAGGGCCTGCCGCTCGGGCTGCAACTGATCGGCCGTCCGTTCGACGAGGAGACGTTGTTCTCGCTCGGCGAGGTGATCGAGCAGGCGGCGGGCCGCTTCACGCCGGTCCGGTGGTGGTGAGCGTCACCGACTTCAAGCACAGCCTCGCGGGCGACGCGCCCGCGGCCGGTSTCTCGCCGGTGCTCGCTGGCCTGTGGTGGCTGGCGAAAGGCGATTGGGATCGGGCGCACAGGATCATTCAGGACGAGCCCGGCCGCGAAGCGGCCTGGGCGCACGCGCATCTGCACCGCGTCGAGGGCGATCTCGGCAATGCCGGCTACTGGTACCGCCAGGCCGGACAGAAGGTCGCYACCGATGCGCTGGATATCGAATTTGAGCGGATCATCTCCGCGCTGATGGGGAGTTCAGGGCCATGACGGCAACCAGCGGCAAGCTGATGAAGGGCGCCACCGGCGACTGGGAAGTCGTGATCGGGATGGAGATCCATGCCCAGGTCACGTCGAAGTCGAAACTGTTCTCCGGCGCCTCCACCGCCTTCGGCGGCGATCCCAACAGCCACGTCTCGCTGGTCGACGTGGCCATGCCCGGCATGCTGCCGGTCATCAACGAGGAGTGCGTGCGCCAGGCCGTGCGCACCGGGCTCGGGCTCAATGCCAAGATCAACCTGCGCTCGGTGTTCGACCGTAAGAACTATTTCTACCCCGACCTGCCGCAAGGCTACCAGATCAGCCAGTACAAGGACCCGATCGTGGGCGAGGGCGAGRTCACGGTCGAGCTCGACGGCGGCAAGACCGCGACGATCGGCATCGAGCGCCTGCACCTCGAGCAGGATCCCGGGAAGATGCTGCACGACCAGTCGCCGTCGCTGTCCTATATCGACTATAACCGCTGCGGCGTGGCGCTGATGGAGATCGTCTCCAAGCCCGACATCCGCGACGCCGAGCAGGCCAAGGCCTACGTCACCAAGCTGCGCTCGATCCTGCGCTATCTCGGCACCTGCGACGGCGACATGGAGAAGGGAAGCTTGCGCGCCGACGTCAACGTCTCCGTGCGCAAGCCGGGCGGGCCGCTCGGCACCCGCTGCGAGATCAAGAACATCAACTCGATCAGCTTCATCGGCCAGGCGRTCGAGGCCGAGGCGCGGCGCCAGATCGAGATCATYGAGGACGGCGGCACGATCGAGCAGGAAACCCGGCGGTTCGATCCCGACAAGGGCGAGACACGGTCGATGCGCTCGAAAGAAGAGGCGCATGATTACCGCTACTTCCCCGATCCTGACCTGTTGCCGCTCGAGTTCGACMAGGCCTTCGTCGACGCGCTGAAGGCCGCGCTGCCGGAGCTGCCGGACCAGAAGAAGGCGCGYTTCATCGCCGATTTCGGTCTCTCGCCCTACGACGCCTCCGTGCTGGTGGCCGAGCGCGAGAGCGCGGCGTTCTATGAGAGCGTGCTGGAGGCGCTGTCCGACCGCGGCCGTGACGGCAAGCTGGCGGCCAATTGGGTCATCAACGAGCTGTTCGGGCGCCTCAACAAGGAAGGGCGCGACATCGCGTCGTCGCCGGTGTCGTCGGCGCAGCTCGCCGCCATCGTCGCGCTGATCGGCGAGGGGACGATCTCCGGAAAGATCGCCAAGGATCTGTTCGAGATCGTCTGGAGCGAGGGCGGCGATCCGCGCGAGCTGGTCGAAAGCCGCGGCATGAAGCAGGTCACCGATCTCGGCGCGATCGAGAAGGTGGTCGATGAGATCATTGCCGCCAATCCGGACAAGGTCGCGCAGGCGAAGGCGAAGCCGCAACTCGCCGGCTGGTTCGTYGGCCAGGTGATGAAGTCGTCGGGCGGCAAGGCCAACCCGCAGGCGGTCAATGATCTCCTGAAGAGCAAGCTCGGTATCTGAAACCGCGAGCGCTCATCTTCGTTCCGACGGCGCGCACATGGTGCGCGCCGTTTTTGTTTGGCGCTCGCGTCCCGCGAATCGCCGCGCGCGATTCGCAAAAAAGCCACCTTTGGCGAGCGCTCGAACGCACACGAGGGCGTGTGCAATGAAAATTTTTTCGTTGCCAAAATTTACGACTCAGAGTCCGCGAGCGGCTCTCATCGCGCGAGTCTGCGCGCTGCTCCGCGCATCGCGCTGCTTTCRTCGCATCATGCAGTAGTTCAGGAAATGGCTTGCAGTGCAGGCTTTTCGTGCGATCGCTATTAGTAGCAGGCGCGCCGCTGCGGACGCGCGCGTCGGCATTTTCGATGTCGCCCGACGCGCTGCTTCGCGCGTTGCGTCAGCCGCGTGCGCGCGCGCGTGTCAACACTTCCTTAAGCCGGAAGCTGTTTTTTTTCACTCGTTGGTGTATCGATGAGGAGTGCAGCTCGATTCCCGAGTGCACGCATCGACTAAGCCATCTCACATCGGAGGGCAACATGGCCAAGAAAGCGAAGAAGGCGAAGAAGGCAGTGAAGAAGGTCGCGAAGACCGCGGCGAAGAAGACTGCCAAGAAGACCAAGAAGGTCGCCAAGAAGAAGTAAGTCTCGCAGTCCGTGCGAGATGAGCCCGGCAGACTGATGCCGGCACGTCATTGGAACGCAGGTCGGCGCAGCTCTTCGAGAGCGAGGCAGATCTCCTGAAGCTCCAATCGACGATAGAGGGTGTCGGCGAGACATCAGGTCAACGGTCGGATCGAACTTGCGAGCGGTCTCGCTCCCGGTGCGGTCCGGCAGAAGAAACAGGATTTCTTCGTTCGGTGCAGATCGCGTTTCCGGTCTGCAATCTCACCGGCGGTTCTTGAACCAATGTGGGATCTGATCCTGACGTGTTCGCCGACGCCCTCGATCTTGGCACCCGCCCGAGTGCCGCGTGCCTGACGACCTCCTTCCCAGTCCATCATACGATCTCCCGCCGGAGCATTGGCGCATCGTTTGAGCGGTGCCGCCACCGGACGGCGTCGTCTTGTACGCGCATCCTGCTGCGCGCCGGCGATCTGCCTCGTGTCACCGGATCATCCACGCCGTGTTGCGTGGCTACGCCGGTGTTGGCCGGATGGTTAGAGGTTTGCCAAACAGAACGGTAAACCGCTCTTTGCCAGTTCAGAAAATCTGATCTCTTTCAAATATTTGCTGGCCGGCTCCAAAGATCGGGCGGTTTCCGTTCAGGCTTCCTTCAGCACGATGTTTAAACTGCCTTTCAAACTTGATCGGTCATCCTTCGCGCATAAGCCGACAAACGGCATGGGGACTAATCAGGCGTTGAACAGTTGGACGGGGGCTGGGCTCAGTGAGCGACCCGCCTCCTTGCGAAGGAAGGAGAGCGACAATGTTTCAGGGGCAACTCAATTTCGATGACGTGACGACCGCGGAGCAGGGGGGCAGTGCGGACGTGCTGTTCGAGCTCGGCATGCTCTATGCGAGTGGTCGCGACGGGATCGTGGATCTCATCGCCGCGCACAAATGGTTCAATCTTGCGGCTCTGAAAGGACGCGTCGATGCGGTGGCGATGCGACGCGAGGTCGCCGAGCAGATGTCGGATGCCGACATCGCTGCCGCGCAACGCGAGGCCCGGGCCTGGATGGCCACGCATTGAACGGACATCATTGGCGCGGCGCGCATGGTGCCGGATCGCATGAGCCGCTGGGCGACACGCCTGGCGGCTTTCGACATTCAGCCGTCGTGCGCGCGTCCTGCCGTCTTTGATTGGGCGCGATCGCCACTCGGCCGCAGGACCTGCGGCTATTTTTCCCCACGACACACATTCTATTGCGCTATTGCGGCACCGCCGCCTGCGACATCGCCGCACTTGCCATATTGGCTACCTATCGGTAGGTAGTTATCGCCTCACGAAGGCTTGGGCCCCCGGCGACGGCGGTCCTCACAGCTGACCGACATTCACCAATCATGACGCAATCCGTACCGTTCTCCGTCGCTGTTGCGCTGGGCCTGATCACGCTGCTCGCCCCGGTGTCGGTCGACATGTATCTGCCCTCGCTCCCGGTGATGGCCGAGGAGATGAACACGACCTATCCCGCGATGCAGCTGACATTGATGGTGTTCCTGCTGGCCATGGGGGCAGGGCAGATCGTCTTCGGTCCGGTCATCGACGCCTATGGTCGTCGCCGGCCCTTGCTTGTCGCCCTCGCGATCTTCGTGGTGGYGTCGCTCTGCGCGGCGGTGGCGCACTCGGTCGAGGCGTTGCTGCTCGCGCGGTTGCTGCAAGGCTTGGCGGCGTCACTTGCGATCGTGACGGCGATGAGCACCGTGCGCGACATCGCCTCGGGTGTCGCGGCCGTGCAGATTTTCGCGTTGCTGATGACGATCCAAGGGCTCGGCCCGGTGATGGCGCCGGTGCTGGGYGGAATGATCGGCGCCGGGCTCGGCTGGCGCGCGGTCTTCTACTTTCTTGCCGCTCTCGGCGCGATCGTGCTCGCGAATACGTTCACGAGGCTGCCTGAGAGCTTGCCGCCGAACAAGCGATCGTCACTCCATCCCGTTCAGGTGTGGCGGACCTATGTTAGCATTGTCATGGATCGACGCTTCTTGGTGCCGGGCCTCGCGCTCTCCGGCGTCTTCTTTATTCTRTTCGGCTATATCGGCGGCGCGTCCTATGTGTATCAGTCGTTCTATGGCCTGCCGTCGCGCGAGTTCGGCTTCATCTTCGGCGCGACSGGGATCGCCGTTCTGATCGGCGCGATCATCTGCGCGAGGCTGGTCAAGACGTTCGATGTCGAGAGGCTTGCCTTGGCCGGGGTGCTGGCGATGCTGGGCGGCGCGCTGATCGGATGGGTGTCGGTGCTGGTCGGTATCGGTCTCCCCGGAATCGTCGCCGGCATGATCCTGACGCTCGCCGGTCTCGGCACTGCAGAGGCCACGCTGACATCGATTGCGCTCGCCTCGCGCGCGTCAGCGCTTGGCGCAAGCACGGCGCTGCTTGGGGCGGTTCCGCTGGTGCTTGGGGCGGCGGCGACGCCSTTGGCTGCGCTGCTGGCCGAGATCGGCCCCGCATGGTGGCTGGCCTTTCTTGCGCTGGCCGGGGTCGTGACGGCCGGCCTGACCCTTGCCTCCCTGCGCATGGTGGCTGGCCAGGGTGTTCGGGTSGTGCAGCACTGAGACTGGCAGGGGACGCTTCGATGAAATCCAGATCTCCATCGCTTGCCCGGATTTGCGATGCCGCCGTTCAGCATTTTGCCGTGGYGGGGTATGACGCGGCCTCACTGAACGAGATYGCCGGCATGGTCGGCATCAGAAAGGCCTCGCTCTATTCCCACGTYGCCAGCAAGGACGAGCTTTTCCTGCTGGTGCTGGAGGACGCGGCMSRGATCGAGCGTGATTTCGTGAYGGCGACGCTGGCCGCGCCGCCCTCCGCAGGCGAGCCGGGAGGCGCCTATATCGAGGTCCTCGCAGCGCGCTACGACGCCTCGGTGCATCTGCGGTTTCTGCTGCGGACCGCGTTTCTGCCGCCGGTTGCGCTGAAGCCGGTGATCGGCAAGATCTATATTGGTTTTCTCGAGTGCTTGCAGGCGTGCTTTCTCGCGCAAGTGCCGGACGTCTTGTCGCCGCCCGATCGATCGCGCTTCGGCCACGCCTATCTTGGCATTGTCGAGAGCCTGTTTGTGGTGATGATTTACGCCGACCAGGCGGAAACGGTGATCCGCAAGGAGGCCATGTGGCGCATGTTCCGCGATGCGCTCGCGCTGCGGATGAGCCGCGCGTCCGGCACTTCCCTTCGGCCGGAGTGATCGCTATCGGAATGATGGCGGGGCATGCGGGGTGGCTGGACGGGAGCAGGATGGTCGCGAAACAGGGCCGTGCATCGCGGCCGGAGCTGATCGAGTGCCATGATTGCGGACAAGSTGTGTCCTTCACGGCTGCGGCCTGTCCGCATTGCGGGTCGACCGAGCCTGCCGGTCCCGTGGTGCAGAGCCGGCGTGAGTTGCGGCGGTTGCGGATCGAGGCGTCCAACGACCGGCGCCTCGTGATCGTCACTCTGCTGTGTGCCGGGCTGGGCGGATTTTATGGAGCCGTGATGGGGCCGGGCGGTGTGGCCTCGGCCGGAACGGCGTTGTTCTACGGCTTCATCGGTGCCGTGATCGGCATGCCCGCGGCCTTCATCATCAACGTGACGCGGGGGCTGTTCGACTGATCGCGCGCGGTCCGGCTGCGCGTCCGTCGCAGCCCGCTGCGGTCGGGACTGGGGCGATCGGTCCTGCCGGATTGCGGCGCTCGACGTGACCGGGCGTCCGATCCCCACACTCTATATGAAGACAGCGAAGTCCAGGGAATGCGAACGCGGATGATTTAAAGGCTGSCGGAGACATAAAGGCTGGCGGAGACGGAGGGATTCGAACCCTCGATAGGGCTTTACAACCCTATAACGGTTTAGCAAACCGCCGCCTTCAGCCACTCGGCCACGTCTCCAACGCGGTCGGTATGCCCGACGACGCGCCGAGCCGCAAGCGGCAGATTGCACGCCGATCGGAAATCCTCACAGCTGCGCATAGCTAATCGGGCAGGAGGTGAGGCTCGACACGGCCGGAACGCGGCGGCCGGCGCCTCACCGCCGGAGAGTTGCTGCCAAGCCTGATTCCAACTCACCGATGAGAACCGAGCAGCCGAGTCGCCATGCTTCGAACGGYGTTGCCGACGTAGCCTTCGGGCACTCCGGGTGAACTGGAACCTATTTGCCACACCTCCGGCGTCCCTCCCGATTCTCGCTGGGGCTATGTCGAGATTCAGCATCCAAGCTGCCCGAGTTGCGCCCGGTTCGTTGGGAGGGAAGTGTGGCGCCTCTAATTACCGGAGATTGCGCTGTCATAAAATAATAATATAAACAAAAGCTTAGCCGATCCCGCAGAACCACGGCTCCGTGCCTTTTGTGCAACACACCTCCAAAAAGGCGCCCGCTGACCGCCGCAATGATGGTTCCTTTGTTGCGTGTGCAAAGTCCTTCGGTAATTCTGCTCCCACGACGAAGGGGGGCATCCCTGCGTCGTCCCGTTGAGGTCGTTCGCTCAAGTCCCTCGCGTTCATGCGGGTGTGTCCGATAGCGCGAAGCGGCTGAGCGACGGGTCGAAGAGGGGATTACGGGGCCAACCTCAAGGGTGACTCACACCCAGCGGAGCGGAACCTTCCCTGACTGAGCAACTTGGAGGTTTAACATTATGAACACGATCAAGAGCCTCGTCCTGGGCTCGGCGGCAGCTCTCGTCGCCATGTCTGGGGCCCAGGCAGCTGACCTTCCGATCAAGGCCAAGGCGGTCGAATATGTGAAGGTCTGCTCCCTCTACGGCGCTGGCTTCTACTACATCCCCGGCACCGACACCTGCATCAAGCTCGGCGGCTATCTCCGTGCTGAGACGTCGTTCGCCAGCAACGGCCAGTACAACAACGCCGTCAACGGCGTTTCCGGTGCGAACAACCGTCTGAGCAACTACTTCTACAGCCGCGCTCGTCAGGACCTGAACATCGACACGCGCACCGCGACCGAATACGGCGTGGTCCGCACCTACTTCGATGCGACGTTCACCTGGACCTCGGGCACCTACGGCGGCACCGGTTCGGCTGCTGGCGGCACCGCCTACAGCAGCGCCATCGGCCTGAACGCCGCTGGTACCGCGACCGCTGGTGCGACCAGCGTCAACCCGACCGACGGCGGCATCGCCGGTGGCTCGCTCGGCGTGTACTATGCCTTCATCCAGTTCGCTGGCTTCACCATGGGTAAGGCCGTGTCGCAGTTCGACGCGCCCTGGACCAACTACCCGGGCAACAACTTCGACGGTCTGTGGGGCGGCGGCGGCACTGTCACCGGTGTCAACCAGTTCACCTACACCGCCGATTTCGGCTCGGGCATCACGGCGGCGATCTCGGCGCAGGATGCGACCCAGTACTACCAGACCAACCTCTGGAACGTGTCGGGCATCACCGCGGCCGGCATCATCGGCGGCGCCTACGGCAGCAACAGCTACGGCGGCAACGTTGCTCCGGACATCGTCGGTATGGTCCGTGTCGACCAGGCTTGGGGTCTGTTCCAGGCGTCGTTCGCGGCGCATGACAACCACACCGGCTACTACGGCGCTTCGGAGACCTCGGGTCATCCGGGCGACAAGTGGGGCTGGGCTGCTCAGCTGGCCTTGTCGATCAAGAACATCCCGACTGGCCCCGGCGACACGATCAGCATCCAGGGCGTCTACACCAACGGTGCGAGCCGCTACAACGCGCAGAGCCTGGTTCCGACCACCTACGCGATCTACGGCGGCAGCAGCACGCCTGGCGTGTACGGCACGCTGGCCTTCGCTGGCCTGAGCGACTCCGTCTACGTGAACGGTGGCGAGCAGCAGCTGACCACGACCTACGGCTTCCGTGGCGCTTACACCCACAACTGGAGCCCGACCTGGAACTCGGCGATCTACGGTTCGTGGGCTGCCGTGAGCTACAACAACACTGCCAAGGGCCTGATCTGCGGCAGCGCGGCGATGACGACGATCGCGGGCGCAGGCTTCACCTGCAACCCCGACTTCAACATCTCCTCGCTGGGTGTGATCACCCGTTGGACCCCGGTCAAGAACCTGACCTTCTCGGCTGACGTTGCCTGGACGAACCTCGACCAGAAGTACACCGGCAACATCGCCTATCCGGGTTCGGCTGGCATCGCGAAGCCGGCTGCGACCTACCAGCTCAAGGACCAGAACTCGGTGTCCTTGCTGCTCCGCGCTCAGCGCAACTTCTGATCTGATCGAGAGATCGGTTCAAGGATCCCCGGCAGGCAACTGCCGGGGATTTTTGTTTGTGTGGTGCTTGTCTCCGAAGGTGGGCACGCGCCTCRGCCMGCCGCGTGKTAGGATCGGATCGTGGCGTCGGGCAGGGCGATGACCGCAGGGCGGCAGTGCTGCGCGTTTCGTCCCGTCGCTCCGCCGCGTGAGGATGGAGACGTGAGAGCCTGATTTCTGTGCGCAGTGCGGCGAGACGGGGCCTGCTTGCGCCGCATCATGCCGATCTGGAATCCAATCTCTATCGCTGAAAAGCGCGGGTCGAGCCGCGATCACGCGCCGAGGGCAATGAGCACAGCGATAAAAGACGTTTATCAACAGGGCCTTATAAGAATTTTTCCGGTTTCGATAATTGGGTATTGAAATTAGATGAGTTGATAAGATAATTTTCCAGCGTCGCTACATCAGCTGTGTACCGGCCGAATGCTACCGTCCAATGTTGAATCTCCGAAGCCCTCGACGATGCCCCGTCGGGGGTTTCTTCATTTGGGCGGAACCCGCGCGGGCTCCGGTCCTTCCGCTTCGCGTTGAAGCTCTCTCCATATGGGGGCGTGCTCGAGCCGCATTGGCATCAGCGACCCTGTGCTATGGTGACGCGACCGGTTGCTAACCTCCAGAAACATACGGAAAAAAGAGTCAYGACGTGGCTTGACCGTGAATTCGCGGATCATCACAGTCTGACAAACAGATGACGGATGAAAAAGCCGTCACGGGCGAGGAAGCGGTGCGCGATGGGTTCGGAAGGCGTTCTGAAGGCGTTTGGGCCGTGGTCTGAGAGGGAAGAGGTGTCCGACGCGTTGACGCGTCTGTTGGACGCGACGTCGGAAAGGGAAAGCGAACTCGCCGAATGTCTGGCGATCGTGCAGCGCATCTACAATGATGACGCCGACTCCTGGTACCAAGAATGGATGCGAGCGGCCGAGGTCATGCGRGGCGGYGCGTGCAGTCTCGCGGATGCAGGGCTGCTCGAAGCGGCCCGGAGAAARTGGCTTCGCGCCGTCAACTACTATGAGGTCGCCGCGTCGTCGATTGGCAGCTGCCCCGTGCGGTCGCAAAGCGTAGACGCAGGCATTCGCACTTGCGCGTTGGACTATCTCAGTCTCGGCGTTCGGCAGGGCGAGGTGGTCACGATCGCCTGGCGGCCGGATTATYCGCTGGAGGCCTRTTTTCTCCCGGCATCCGATCGGCCAGAGCCTGCGCCGATGGTGGTCTGCATCTGTGAGCCCGGCCGCCGTAAAGAGAAGTCTCTGCTCATGCTTGCCGGACACGCCGCAGAGCGCGGCCTGTCGCTTTTGGTCGTCGATCTGCTCGGGCCGGGGCCGACCAGCCGGTTCGAGGACATCGTCGGGCATCGCGATCTCGAGACCGCGATCGGCAGCGTGATGGATTATGTGTGCGGACGGGACGACGTGGATGACGGCAGGATCGCCATCCTGGCCGACGATTGGAGTTCGTCCTTCGTGGCCCGCGGGATCGCGCTTGATCCGCGCTACGCAGCCGCGGTGTGTGATGCCGGACTTTGGGACATTCACGAGCGYGTCTGTTTGTCTCGCCGGCTGACYCCGGACGAGCGCGCCTGCCTCCCAAGYGCCAGCGATTGTCGCGTGGCGCGACAGATCATGTGTCCGCTTTTGGTCGCTCTGCCTGACCGCGGCTGGTTGCGCGCCGACATYGCGACCCGCTTGGTCGCACAGATGAAGCGCGAGCATCTTGATGTCACGCTGAAGATCTTTSCGAGCGATCRGGGCGGCGTGTGCGACGCGCAGTCGAATGCCGCGATMTTCGACTGGATTGCGGCGCGTCTCGCGGGCGCTCCCAAGCTGCCGAGCTGAAGCGGTCGGCTTCTCGAAGGGATCAACGCGCTTCGAGTCCGGGCGCAGCGGTTGCTGTGAGTTGAGCYGTCGATACCGTCACGCTCGTCCTGACGGCCGCGGCTGCCGCGATTCGATCAGACCCCGAGCGARACTCGGGCGCTCGCCTTTTCGAAGCGCTCCTTGAGCGCGGCGAGCTTGTCCGTGAAMGTCGAAAGCTCGGAGGCGTCGAACTCCTCGAAGATGAAGCCGAAGATCTGCGCCTGGTGGGTTTCGAGYTCGGAAAAATGCTCCGAGGTCTTGGCGGTCAGGGACATCCTGACCACGCGTGCATCCTCCGGGGCGGGCTTGCGGTGCACGAACCCCTTTTTCTCGAGCAGCTTCGACTGAGTCGTGACGAAGGAGGGGTCGACGTGGAGCCGCTTGGCTGCCGCATTGACCGCGACGCCTTCGCCCTGATCGAGTTCCGAGATGGCCATCAGGATCATCCATTGTGGMCCGCTGATGCCGATTCGCTTCGCCCAGAASTACCTCAGTTCCTCGAGATGCACGTTGATCGTTGCGATCTCCCGGGCGAAACGCAGAACAGCGTCGCGATTCTTCGGCAGACGATCTGACATCTGCTGTTCCTCAGCCGCCTCCACAGATGCGGCAGATATATTCTTCAAGGGCGCCATTGCTCGAGAGGTCCAGTTCCTCGGTCGACCCTAATGAAAAAAAATCTGCAGCAAAATCACTAATCTAGGAGGTAATGCGCAGGTGCCCTTGCGTCGCACAATGAGCTGCCTTGGTGTTGCCCTGGGGACACATTTCGGCTTCATTCAATTACCTGACTGCATAAACTATTTTGCTTACCGAATGAGCGGAGGCATAGTTCCTGGCGACGGTGGGGGGATTACTCGATCGTCCCGTTACAGGTGGTTTCGCTTAAGTCCCTCGCGTGATGCGGGTGTGTCCGATGGCGCGAAGCGACTGAAGCGGTTTTTCGGGAGCGGAGGAAGCGGATCGTCCTGGGGGATCCTGGTCCGGTTCTTTCTCAAAAGCGCAACTTGGAGGTTTAAATGAAGACGGTTAAGAGCCTTGTCCTCGGCTCAGCGGCGGCCCTGCTCGCCATGTCCGGGGCTCAGGCGGCCGACCTTCCGATCAAGGCCAAAGCGGTCGAGTATGTGAAGGTTTGCTCCCTGTATGGTGCGGGTTTCTACTACATCCCCGGCACCGACACCTGCATCAAGCTCGGCGGCTACCTGCGCGTGGAAGCCGGTCTGGGCACCAACAGCCTCTACAACTGGGCCAGTGGCGCTCCCGCCGGCGCGCATAACCGCCTCAGCAACTACTACACCGCTCGCGCTCGTGAAGATCTGAACATCGACACCCGCACGGCGACCGAGTACGGCGTTGTCCGCACCTTCTTCGATGCGACCTTCTCGTGGACCACGGGCGGCTACACCGGTACCGGCTCAGCCGCCGGTGCGACGGCCTACAGCACCGCGATCGGCCTCAATGCCGCGGGTACTGCGACCGCAGGTGCGGCGAGCGTCAACCCGACGGACGGCGGCGTCGCCGGCGGTTCGCTCGGTGTCTACTACGCCTTCATCCAGTTCGCTGGATTCACCATGGGTAAGGCCGTGTCGCAGTTCGATGCGCCCTGGCAGAACTACCCGGGCAACAACTACGACGGTCTGTGGGGCGGCGGCGGCACTGTCACCGGTGTCAACCAATTCTCCTACACGGCTGACTTCGGCCAGGGCATCACSGTGTCGGTGTCGGCSGAAGATGCGACCCAGTACTATCAGGCTGGCAACCTCAACCTGTCRGGCGCCAGCGGYGCAGGCATGATCGGCGGTGCTTACGGCGCCAACGCCATCGGCGGTACGCGCTCGCCGAACCTCGTCGGCCAGCTGCGTATCGAYCAAGCCTGGGGYCTGTTCCAGTTGTCGGTTGCGGCGCATGACAACCACGTCGGCTACTACSGTGCCAGCGAGACCAGCGGCGCGCCTGCCGACAAGTGGGGCTGGGCGGTCCAGGGTGCTCTGTCGATCAAGAACATCCCGACGGGTCCCGGCGACACGATCAACATCCAGGGCGTCTACACCGATGGTGCGACGCGCTACAACGCGCAGAGCCTGGCTCCGGTCAGCTACTCGATCTACGGCGGCAGCAATGTTGCCGGCGCCTATGGCAGCATCGCCTTCGCCAACGCGCCGGACACGGTGTTCGTGACCAACGGTGCGCAGGAGAGCGTCAAGACCTGGGGCTTCCGTGGTGCTTACACGCAYAACTGGAACGCTGCCTGGAACACGGCGATCTACGGATCGTACGCTCAGGTGAAGTACGGCACGGTCGGCACGGCGGCGATTTGCGCCAATGCGACGGCTCTGCTGGGTCTGGTCGGAACCTGCAACCCGAACTTCGATATCTCGACGATCGGCTTGATCACCCGCTGGACCCCGGTCAAGAACCTCACCTTCTCGGCCGACTTCGCCTACAGCCAGCTCGACCAGAAGTATTCKGGCACGATTGCGGCCCCCGCGAGCGCTGGCAATGCCAAGCCCGCCGGCATCTACGAGCTGAAGGATCAGAACAGCATGACCCTGCTGATCCGCGCTCAGCGCAACTGGTAACAGTGCTCTGATCACAGRCTACGACCCCCGGCAGGCAACTGCCGGGGGTTTTCTTTTGCGCCGACGCTGGGCTGGGCGAACGGAGCAGGGCCCGGGCTGATTCGCCGTGCAAGGGACGAATTTCCTGGCCTGSTCTCGAGGCTGGCCGATCAGCATCGCTCTGCAGGATCATTGTAGTTTCGCCTTGTCCCGATTGTGGTGTCGCCGCAGTTCAGCCGCTGACCGGCGCAACCAGCATGCCCACCATGCGCGCGGACCGTCCGGTTGATCGGTCATCGAACCGCGACATGGTGAAACGTGGCGGCGCAGATTGGGCGGCCGCACGGCGAGGTCCTGACGGCATCGAAGCCTCAGRCCTTCAGAACAGGCCGCACGGCGGCGCGCCTCCTGAGCAACAGGCCTGACCCCAGTATTGCCCCGCCTGCGGCCGACATTTCCGCTTCATTGCTGCCGTGCTCTCGACATGGATCCGGCGCCGCCGGCCAGCCTCRCTCTCTATAAGGCGAAGRTGCGCTGCAGCCGTGCGTGCCGCATCGGCGTCACATGCATGGTCCGGCCCGCCACGAGAATGGTCCGATAAAACACCAAAAGCGCCTCGCGATCGTTCCCACTGTAACGCTATGCGCAAGCACTGTACGGCGGCTGGAGATGAGCTGACCCCGTGGGGGCGGACGTTCGCTTCTGAGCCAGGCCGTCTCGCGTGAGTCATGTGGAGGTTACTATGAAGACTGTGAAGAGCCTTGTTCTGGGCTCAGGGGCGGCTTTGCTCGCCATGAGTGGGGCTCATGCAGCCGACCTTCCGATCAAGGCCAAACCGGTCGAGTATGTGAGGGTTTGTTCGATGTACGGTGCGGGATTCTTCTACATCCCGGGCACCGACACCTGCATCAAGCTGGGGGGATTTCTGCGTGCTGAGGCGGCCTTCGGGACCAACGCTCTGTTTCAGAATGCCACCAACGGCGTAGCTGGCGCGCGCAATCGCCTCAGCAACTACTACACGACTCGCTCGCGCGCCGACTTCAACATCGACACGCGCACCGCGACCGAATATGGCGTCGTCCGCACCTACTTCGATGCCGTCTTCCAGTGGACGTCGGGCAGCTATACCGGCACCGGCTCGGCCACGGGTGCCACTGTCTATAGCAGCAACATCGCCCTCAACGCGGCCGGAAATGCGATTGCCGGCGCAACGACGGTCAATCCGTCCGATGGCGGCATCGCCGGCGGTGGACTTGGCGTGTTCTACGCTTTCATCCAGTTTGCCGGCTTCACGATGGGTAAGGCGGTGTCGCAATTCGATGCGCCCTGGAGCAACTATCCCGGTAACAATTTCGATGGTCTCACCGGCGGCGGCGGCAGCATCACCGGCGTCAATCAGTTCACCTACACCGCCGATTTCGGCTCCGGCATCACGGCCGCGATCTCGGCCCAGGATGCGACGCAATATGGGCAGTCGCAGATCTGGAACACGACCGGGCAAACCGCAGCCGGCGTCATCACCGGCGCCTATGGCACGTCGAACTTCGGCGGCAATGTCGCGCCCGACATCGTCGGCATGGTGCGCGTCGACCAGGCCTGGGGCCTGTTCCAGGCCTCTTTCGCCGCTCACGACAATCACGCCGGCTTCAACGGCGCGACCGAGGTCACCGGCCATCCCGCCGACAAATGGGGCTATGCCGGCCAGCTCGCGCTGTCAATCAAGAACATCCCGACCGGACCTGGCGACACCCTCAATGTGCAGGGCGTCTACACCAACGGCGCCAGCCGCTACAATTTCCAGAGTCTTGCGCCGATCAACTACGCCATGTACGGCGCCAGCAACATGGCGGGTGCCTATCAGAGCCTCGGCTTTGCCGGTGTGTCTGATTCCGTCTTCGCGACGGGCACCCAGCAGCAGCTGACGACGACCTATGGCTTCCGCGGCGCGTTCACCCATAATTGGGATCCGTTCTGGAACACCGCCGTCTACGGTTCCTGGAGCGCGGTCAGGTACAACAACACGGCCAAGGGATTGATCTGCAACGGCGCCGGCATGGTTGCGCTCGGCATCACCGGTGCGAACTGCAATCCGGACTTCAACATCTCGACGCTCGGCGTGATCACCCGCTGGACCCCGGTCAAGAACCTGACCTTCTCGGCCGACGTGGCGTGGACCCGCCTGGATCAGAAGTTCAACGGCGTGGCGAACGCGCCGGCCGCGGCGGTCGTCGCCAAGCCGGCGACGACCTATCARCTCAAGGACCAGGATTCGGTCTCGCTGCTGCTCCGCGCCCAGCGCAACTGGTAACGAACTGCGAGTGGTAAATAGGGAGTAGCGAATGGCGTTGACAGGCCGGACAAGGCTTGTCTCGCTACTCGCTACTCGCTACTCGCTACTCGCTACTCGCTACTCGCTACTCGCTACTCGACCACGGCACCGCGACGCAGATCGGCCTCGATCTGCAGCCGCGAGCCGCCGCCGAAACGGGCGCGATAGACCTGCAGATTCTCCATGACGCGCTGCACGTAGTTGCGGGTCTCCGCGAATGGGATCAGCTCGACCCAGTCGACCGCGTCGACCTTCGGATCGCGCGGGTCGCCGTAGCGCTCGACCCATTTCTTCACGCTGCCGCGGCCGGCATTGTAGGCCGCAAACGTCATGATGTACGAACCGCGATAGTCCTCGAGCAGCCCGCCCAGCTCGGCGGCGCCGAGGGCGGCGTTGTAGACCGGATCGGTCTTCATCCGGTTCAGATCAAAGCTGACGCCAGCGCGCTTGCAGACATAGCGGCCAGCATCTGGCGTCACCTGCATCAGGCCATAGGCCTGCGCGGGCGAGACCACGGCCTGGTTGAAGGCGCTTTCCTGGCGCGCGATCGAGAAGATCACGCTCTGCTCGACCTCCGGTCCGATCGAGCGGAACGGCGGGATGCCGGTCACGGGATACGCGTAGTGATCGAACGGCAGTCCGCGATTCAGCGCCGCCTTGCCGACCAGCAGCATCGCCCGCGCGTCGCTGTTCCGTCCCGCGATCTCGGCGAGGCCGACCAGCACGTCCGGATCGCCATTGTCCCCCATGTCGGCGAACATCGGGATCGCGACCTCGCCCTCGTCGAGCTCGTAGAGCAGCTGCGCGGCACGCACCACTTCCAGCCGCTCGACGCCGCGTCCGCGGCCGCTCGGCGCGGCGTTGAGCCCGAGCTGCGGCAGCCCCAGCTTGGCCCGGGCGAGCTGTCCATAATAACTGGTCGATTGCTCGGCGGCCGCCGTGTAGGCCGCGCGCGCCTCCTGCATGCGCCCCATCGCTTCCGCCGCACGGCCCTGCCAATATCCGGCCCGGGCCAGGGTGGTCGGATTGACGCTGCCGACGCCGATCCGGGCAAAATGCTGGGCCGCGGTCGCGGGATCGTTGAGGAAGCGCAGCGCGATCCAGCCGGCGGTGAATTCCTGCTCGGTCTTGTAGATGTCGCGGTTGGGCAGTGCGGCATCACGGGCGATCAGATAGGCGCTGCGGTACTCGCCGGTGTCGATCATCTTGCGCGACAGCAGCCGTCGCTCGATCCACCATTCGTCGAGATTGTGCAGGCGTCCCGGATCCTTCGGCGCGTTCAGCATCAGTTGTGCCGCCTCGGCAAACTTCTCGTCGCGTCGCAGCAGCTGGATCCGGCTGAAAATGTAGCCGGCGTCGCCGTGCAGCTCGTGCGGCACCGCATCGAGCAGAGCGCGGCTGTTGGGCGCCTTGCGGTAGGTCGCGATCCGCGCTTTGGCCAGGGCGACATGGCCGGCGCCGAGGCGCCGGGCCGCACGCAACGCGGCCTCGTGCTCGCTGCCATACAGTAGAGTGTCCATCCGCGCCTTGTGGTCGCCGCCGGAGATCAGCGGGCCAAACTGGTCGAGGATGTTGTTCTCCGTCTCCTCCGACATGGCATCGTTGCGCCAGGCTTCGCGCACCAGGCGCTCGGCATTGGCGCGATCCCCCCGGTTGAGCATGACGCGGGCCAGCGCGAACCGGCCCTTGGCCGATAGCGGCGACTCGTTCTCGAACCAGGACCACACCACGGCGTCGTCGCGCTTGTCGTCCCACAGCGCAGCCTCCAGGCGGCGGCGCAGGAAGCTCTGGGACGGCCAGCTCGGATTCGCCGTGATGAAGGCGCGATAGCGCTCGACGGTGGCATTGTTGTTGTCGCTGCGCAGGATCACCCATTCGGCCAGCTTGCGCGCCACGGGATCCGAGATCGCCTGCGCGACCTGGGTGGCATCGTCGGGCTTGCGCTTGCGAACCAGTTCRATGACGTTTTCGAGCGCGTCCTTGTCCGATTGCGAGGTCGAAGAGGTTGCCGCCACGGCGGCCGGGACGACGGGCTTGCGGGCGGCGGGCAGGGCAGCGTGCTGGCGCGGCGCCGGCAGGCCGGCGGTTCCAGGCATGATGTCCCGCGGCGCGGCGGCCCGCGGCGCCTCGCTCGCACCCTTGGGGCCGCTCTTGCTGTCGGGTTTTGCCTCGGCCCGGGCGTCGGCCTTGCCCTTGGACTCCGCGCCCTCTTTGGCGGCGGTACCGGGAACCACGCTGCGGGCGATCGGGCGCGCCTTGGGCAGCGGAACCTTGTCCTTGGCGAGAGCGATGTCTCCGGCGAGCCCCCATGCGAGCGTCAGGCCGGCGGCCAAGGACACCGAGAGGGACTTCGACAGGGCGGTCGAGCGCAATGCGGCGGCGCGGGCAGAGAGGGGCACGGCGTTCCTTTGCGGCGGATAACTTCGATCCCTGACGAACGTGGTCTATCGAAAAGGTGAACAAATCCTAAATGTACCGGGAGGCCCGGCAACCTGCGCCAACACCGCGGCAAAATCACGACCGGAGGGCGGCATGCGGCGACCCCGACCCAGGTGTCGAGGTTCTTGACCCCCCGACAACCGGCACGTCTCGTATCTGGCTTGCAGGGACCGAAGCTCTGGCCTCAAGGTCGGTCCATGGGTGATTCGAACGATTGGTGTGCCTGTTGAGAAGGCAGCTCCGGGGCCGGCGGGCCTTCCGCCCCGTGTCCGGACCCGTTATGTAGGGCGTTTCGTACAGGGGCCAACACGCGTTGGGAGGGAGTTTCATGGCAGCCAAGACGAATTTCCGGGGCTCTTTCACCGCCTTGGTCACTCCTTTCAAAAACGGGGCCGTCGACGAGGCCGCGTTCCGCAGCCTGGTGAACTGGCAGATCGACGAGGGCACCAACGGCCTGGTGCCGGTCGGCACCACGGGCGAGAGCCCGACACTCAGCCATGACGAGCACAAGCAGGTGGTCGAGTGGTGCATCGCCGAGGCCAAGGGCCGCGTGCCGGTGATCGCGGGGGCCGGATCGAACTCGACCAGGGAAGCCGTCGAACTCGCGGAGCACGCCGAGAAGGCCGGCGCCGACGCGGTGCTGGTGGTGACGCCCTATTACAACAAGCCGACGCAGGAAGGCCTGTATCAGCACTTCAAGGCGATCAACGACGCAATCGGCATTCCGATCATCATCTACAACATTCCGCCGCGCTCGGTGATCGACATGTCGGTCGACACCATGAAGCGGCTGTTCGAGCTGAAGAACATCGCCGGCGTGAAGGACGCCACGGCCAGCATGGTGCGGGTGTCGCAGCAGCGCGCGGCGCTGGGCGAGGATTTCAACCAGCTGTCGGGCGAGGACGCCACCATCATCGGCTACATGGCCCATGGCGGCCATGGCTGCATCTCGGTGACCTCGAACGTCGCGCCGCGGCTGTGCGCGGAATTCCATGCCGCCTGGCAGAAGGGCGATGTCGCCACCGCGCTGAAGATCCACGACAAGCTGATGCCGCTGCACACCAACCTGTTCATCGAGTCCAATCCGGGTCCGGTGAAATACGCGCTGTCGCTGCTCGGCAAGCTGGAGGAGCGGCTGCGTTTGCCGATGGTGCCGGTCTCCGAGCCGACGCGGATCGCCGTACGCGAGGCCATGGTCCATGCCGGGCTGATCAACTGAGACGGGGCGGCCCGGCCGGGAATTTTCTCGCAACGCTTCAAGGGGGATGAGAGCATGCTGAAGGAATTCCGCGAATTCGCGATGAAGGGCAACGTCGTCGACCTCGCGGTCGGCGTCATCATTGGCGCGGCCTTCGGTGCCATCGTCACCTCGCTGGTTAGCGACGTCATCATGCCGATCATCGGCGCGATCACCGGCGGCCTCGATTTCTCGAACTACTTCATCCCGCTGTCCAAGTCGGTCACGGCCGGCAATCTCGCCGATGCCAAGAAGCAGGGCGCTGTGCTGGCCTATGGACAGTTCCTGACACTGACCTTGAACTTCTTCATCATCGCCTTTGTGCTGTTCCTGATCATTCGTGGGATGAACAGGCTGAAGCGGTTGCAGGAGACCCAGCCTGCGGCGGCGCCGAAGCCCTCGCGCGAGGTGGAGCTTTTGACCGAAATCAGGGATCTCCTGAAGAAAGCCTGACGTGGCAGACAAGAAAGAGCCCAAGATCACGGTCGCTGCCGAGAACCGCAAGGCGCGGTTCAACTATGCGATCGAGGACACGATCGAGGCCGGCATCGCGCTGACCGGCACCGAGGTGAAGTCGATCCGCAGCGGCAAGTCGACGATCGCGGAATCCTATGCGGATTCCCGCGACGGCGAGATCTGGCTGATCAACGCCAACATTCCCGAATATCTGCAGGCCAACCGCTTCAATCACGAGCCGAAGCGGCCGCGCAAGCTGCTGCTCCATCGCAAGCAGATCAACAAGCTGATGGGCGCGGTCGAGCGCGAGGGCATGACGCTCATTCCGCTCAAGCTCTATTTCAACGAGCGCGGCCGCGCCAAGCTCTTGCTCGCGGTCGCCAAGGGCAAGAAGCTGCACGACAAGCGCGAGAGCGAGAAGAAGCGCGATTGGGGCCGCGAGAAGGGGCGGCTGCTGCGGGCGCGCGGCTGACCAGGCGATGGCGCGGTCGTCCGTGCCAGCGCAAGCGGCAAAACCATGCTGGGACATGACCGATGACTCAGAAGAACCTGCTCGACGTCGACTGGAGCAAGATTCCGGCACCGACCGATGACGGTGCGGCTGATCATCTGGTCGGGATGATCATGCCCGCCATCGGGCTGCGGGCCACCGACGACACCGTCGTGGATCTGTCGGCCCTGAAGGGGCGCACCGTCGTGTTCGCCTATCCTCGGACCGGCGAGCCCGGCAAGGCCTCCCTGGTCGAAGACTGGGACATGATCCCGGGCGCCCGCGGCTGCACGCCGCAGGCCTGCAGCTTCCGCGACCTGTTCGGGGAACTGAAGGCCGCAGGGGCCGCGCATGTGTTCGGGCTATCGACGCAGAGCAATGCCTATCAGACCGAGATGGCCTCACGGCTGCATTTGCCGTTTGCCGTGCTGTCGGACGAGAAGCTCGAACTGACCGGCGCGCTGCGATTGCCGACCATGGAAATTGCCGGCCTGACCTTGATCAAGCGGCTGGCGATGATCGTTGACGATGCGCGCATTACCCACGTCTTCTATCCGGTCTTTCCGCCGGACCGGAATTCCGCCGACGTGCTGGCCTGGCTGCGCGCGAACCGCCTGTCCGCTGCGTGACGGGCCGGCATACAACAGATGCGCGGGATCAGGGGCTGCTCGCTCGGCCCGTGGGCTGCGCCGATCTGGCGCGAGGGCTGATCGGATCATTCGTTGCGCTTGATCTTTTCGGAAAACCGGTTTCGACCGTTCCGGACCTGGCTCTAATCCAGCTCCGCCTTCACGCGGGCGAACACGGCATGAAACATCTCGGTGGTGAGCACGCCGGTATTCGTGTTGTAGCGTGAGCAGTGATAGCTGTCGTAAAGCTTGATCGCTCCGGCCTGATGCACGGCGCCGTGAGCAAACGGCGCGGCGGCGGCGCGCAGCCCGAGCAGTTTCAGCAGCGTGTCGTGCGAGATGCGGCCGAGCGCGACGATGCTGCGCAGGCGCGGCATCGCTGCGATCGTGGCGCCGAGAAACGCCCGGCACTGATTGATCTCGGCCGGCAGCGGCTTGTTCTGCGGCGGGACGCAGCGGACGGCGTTGCTAATCCGGCAATCGACCAGCGTCAGCCCGTCATCGGGGCGTGCTTCGAAGCGGCCTTTGGCAAAGCCGTAGCGCAGTAGGGTTCCATAGAGCAGTTCCCCGGCGTAATCGCCGGTGAAGGGGCGGCCGGTACGGTTGGCACCCTGCAGTCCCGGCGCAAGCCCGACGATCAGGAGGCGGCCGTCGGCGGCGCCGAACGAAGGTACGGGGGAATTGAACCAAGACGGCTCGCGCGCCCGCTGCGCCTCGCGGAACTCCACGAGGCGAGGGCACAGCGGACAGTCTTGATGCGGATCGGTTGACGAGGGCGGGGCGCTGCCGGCCCGGCCGCCGCTGGAGCGCGGCCTAGTCGTCGAAGTCGTCATCAGGGGTCGTGGCGGCGGTGGTCGTGGTGCTGCGGGTGGCCGGGGTGGTCGAGCGCTGCAGGAACTGCGGAGAATGGTGGCGCGGCTCGCGCGGCGCCGGGCGTTCCGACGGATCGCGGCCGAGCTTGGATTGCAGCTCGACGAGATCGGTGAACACATCGGCTTGGCGGCGCAGCTCGTCGGCGATCATCGGCGGCTGGCTCGAAATGGTGGAGATCACGGTGACGCGAACGCCGCGCCGCTGCATCGCCTCGACCAGGGAGCGGAAGTCGCCGTCACCGGAAAACAGCACCATCTGGTCGATGTGCTCGGCGAGTTCCATGGCATCGACGGCGAGCTCGATGTCCATATTGCCCTTCACCTTGCGCCGGCCGCTGGCGTCGATGAATTCCTTGGTGGCCTTGGTGACCACCGTGTACCCGTTGTAGTCGAGCCAGTCGATCAGAGGCCGAATCGACGAGTACTCCTGATCTTCGATGATCGCCGTGTAATAGAACGCGCGCAGCAGGGTGCCGCGGCTCTGGAATTCCTTGAGGAGGCGCTTGTAGTCGATATCGAATCCGAGCGTCTTGGCCGTGGCGTATAGGTTGGCGCCGTCAATGAAGAGCGCAATCTTGTTGGTCGAAGATGACATTCAGTGTCTCGCGTTGAGTTAGCTTCTGTTTTTTGGCGCGACTCAGGCCGGCCGCGCATTCCATCTCAAGATACTGCCAAGGCGTCGAAGCCGCCCGTCTGGTGTGAGGCTACCGCAAACTGGAGTGATATGGGCAACAAAGGCGCACTAATGACGACGCAATGAAGCGTTTTCTTGTCCAAAGTGCGCACGAGGCAGATCCGGGCGGACTGCCAGCCAAGGTTGCGGAATCCTTACTCCTTGCCCCTTACCGAAGCCTGACCACCAGATTGGCCTTGCGAAAACCCGTCAGGCTCTATAACTAGCCCAGCATAATCAGCATATTAAGCACACAAACGACCGGAGCGACAATCAATGGCGCGCGTCACCGTTGAAGATTGTATTGATAAAGTGGACAATCGGTTCGACCTGGTCCTCCTGGCCGCGCATCGCGCCCGTATGATCTCGTCGGGCTCACAACTTACAATTGACAGAGATAACGACAAGAATCCCGTTGTGGCACTCCGGGAGATTGCGGATTCTACCATTTCTCCCGAAGACTTGAAGGAAGAGCTGGTGCATTCGCTGCAGAAGTTTGTCGAAGTCGATGAGCCGGAGCCCGATACGGTGCCGCTGATCGGTTCGGCCGGCGCCAGCGTCGATGCCGACGACACCGAGGTCGCGGTCGAGCGGATGACCGAGGAAGAGCTCCTCAAGGGGCTCGAGGGCCTCGCCCCGCCGGAAGAGCAGCCGGAAGAGGACGAGTGACGATCCCGCCATCGTCCTCTCGGATTAACTTGTGAGAATGTGAAGGCCCGGATCGCGTCCGGGCCTTTGCATTTGATCGGGATTCCGTGATTACCATAGGGGCATCGGGCGGCATCGGCGTCGCCGAATCAGGCACTGACGGTAAAGGTTTAGACAATTTTCATGGCGGTCTCTCGCCACACGCCTCCGCAAATGCAGGCCGCAGCCGAATCAGCTGTGGCGGCCCCGACGGCTGAGCGGCCTCGGCCCCAGAAGCCGCGCTCCCGCATGATGCGGCAGTATGACCTCGTCGAACGGGTCCGCTCCTACAATCCCGATACTAACGAGGATCTGCTCAACCGCGCCTATGTCTATGCGATGAAGGCGCACGGCTCGCAGACCCGGGCCTCGGGCGATCCGTATTTCACCCATCCGCTCGAAGTCGCGGCCATTCTGACCGACCTCAAGCTCGATGACGCCACCATCGTGGCTGCGCTGCTTCACGATACGATCGAGGACACCGAGGCCACCCGCGCCGAGATCGATCGCCTGTTCGGGCCCGAGATCGGCGCGCTGGTCGAAGGTCTGACCAAGCTGAAGCGGCTCGAGCTCGTCTCGCGCGAGGCCAAGCAGGCCGAGAACCTGCGCAAGCTGCTGCTGGCGATCGCCGACGACGTGCGTGTGCTGCTCGTCAAGCTTGCCGATCGTTTGCACAACATGCGCACGCTGGAATTCGTGCCGGAAGCCTCGCGGCGGCGCATCGCCGAGGAGACGCTCGACATCTATGCGCCGCTCGCCGGGCGCATGGGCATGCAGGAGATGCGCGAGGAACTCGAGGATCTCTCGTTCCGGACGCTCGACCCGCAGGCGTATGACGTCGTCATGCAGCGGCTCGACGCGCTCGCGGAGCGCAACCGGAACCTGATCGGCGAGATCGAAAGCCAGCTCGCGCGGAAGTTTCGCGATCACGGCCTGACGGCGCGGGTTTTTGGTCGTCGCAAGCGGCCATTCTCGATCTGGACCAAGATGGAGCGCAAATCCATCGGCTTTGAGCAGCTGTCGGACATCTTCGGCTTCCGGGTCATCATGCCGGACCTCGAGTCCTGCTATCGTGCGCTCGGCATCGTGCACACGACATGGCCGGTCGTBCCAGGGCGCTTCAAGGATTACATCTCGACGCCCAAGCAGAACGATTATCGCTCGATACACACGACTGTGATCGGACCCGGTAAGCAGCGCGTCGAGCTCCAGATCCGCACCGAGGAGATGGACCAGATCGCCGAGCTCGGGATCGCCGCTCACGCCTTCTACAAGGACGATATCGGCTCGCCCACCGAGCTGCTCAAGCGCGAATCGAATGCGTTCGCTTGGCTCCGTCACACCATCGGAATCCTGTCGGAGAGCGCCAACCCCGAGGAGTTTCTCGAGCATACCAAGCTCGAACTCTTCCACGACCAGGTGTTCTGCTTCACGCCGAAGGGGAAGTTGATCGCGCTGCCGCGCCACGCAAATGTGATCGACTTCGCCTATGCCGTGCATACCGATGTCGGCAACAGCGCCGTCGGCTGCAAGATCAATGGCAAGTTCGCCGCACTCTCGTCGGAATTGCAGAACGGCGACGAGGTGGAGGTGCTGACATCGGATGCTCAATCCGCGCCGCCTTCGGCCTGGGAGACGCTCGCGGTCACCGGCAAGGCGCGAGCTGCGATCCGCCGCGCCACCCGCACGGCGGTGCGCGATCAATATGCCGGGCTTGGCCGGCGCATCGTCGAACGCCTGTTCGAGCGCACCAAGCTCGATTATGCCGATGACAAGCTCAAGGGCGCCTTGCCGCGCCTCGCGCGGGCCTCGATCGAGGACGTGATGGCGGCGGTCGGCCGCGGCGAGATCAAGGCCTCCGACGTCGCCCGCGCGATGTATCCCGACTATAAGGAAGAGCGGATCGTGCGCTATGGCAGCAAGAAGACAGCCGCTGCGGCTGCCAAGGCTGCTGCGGCGCCGACGGCCGAGCCCGCGCGCGGGGCTTTCGCGATCCCGATCAGTGGCCTCAATTCAGGCCTGCCGGTGAAGTTCGCGCCCAATGGCGGCGCCGTTCCCGGCGACCGCATYGTCGGCATCGTGACGCCGGGCGAGGGGATCACGATCTATCCGATCCAGTCGCCGGCCCTGAAGGATTTCGAGGAGGAGCCGGAGCGCTGGCTCGACGTGCGCTGGGATGTCGACGAGACCACCCCGCAACGCTTCCCGGCGCGGATCCGGGTGGAGAACGTCAACGAGCCCGGCAGCCTCGCCCAGGTCGCGACCGTGATCGCCGAGCATGACGGCAACATCGACAACATCAGCATGAGCCGCCGCTCGCCCGATTTCACCGAGCTGACGATCGATCTCGAAGTCTACGACCTCAAGCATCTCTCGGCGATCATCAACCAGCTCCGCGCGAAAACCATCGTCGCCAGGGTCGACCGCGTGAATGGCTAATCTGCGGGTTTGGTGGCGGCGTTCTGGCTCGTGATGCGCTAAACAAGCCGTAGTCTATTCGAAAGTCCTGCGAGCCGGCCCATGTCCGATCCGTCAAAGTCACATCCTCCGAAGCTGCGCCTCGGCGTCAATGTCGACCACGTGGCGACGTTGCGAAATGCCCGCGGCGGCMGCAGTCCGGATCCGGTGCGCGCCGCGCTGCTGGCCATCGAGGCCGGTGCTGACGGCATCACCGCCCATTTGCGCGAGGATCGGCGGCATATCCGCGACGACGACATGGCGCGCCTGAAAGCGGAAATCGCCAAGCCGCTGAATTTCGAGATGGCCGCGACCGACGAGATGGTGCGGATCGCGCTTGCAACCCGCCCGCATGCCTGCTGCCTGGTKCCGGAGCGGCGCGAGGAGCTGACCACCGAGGGAGGCCTCGACGTGGTCGGCCAGCACAATGCCCTGGCGCCCGCGATCGCCCGGCTGAACGATGCCGGCATCCGTGTCTCGCTGTTCATCGCCGCCGATCCTGCGCAGATCGAGATGGCAGCGCGCCTGCGCGCGCCGGTGATCGAGATCCACACCGGCGGCTGGTGTGATGCCATCGCCGACGGCCATCACGACAAGGCTGCCACCGAATGGGAGCGAATCGTCGCCGGCGCCCGGTTGGCCTATTCCGCCGGCCTCGAGGTCCATGCCGGCCACGGGCTCGATTATACGACCGCCGAGCAGATCGCGGCTTTGCCGGAAATCGTCGAGCTCAACATCGGTTACTTCATGATGGGGGAGGCGCTGTTCGTCGGCTTGCCCCAATCGGTGCGGTCCATGCGCGTGGCGATGGATCGCGGCCGGAGCCGGGCGGCATGATCATCGGCATCGGCTCCGACCTCATCGACATCCGCCGCGTGGCCGAGGTCATCGAGCGCCATGGCGATCGGTTCTTGAACCGTATCTTCACCGAGGCCGAGCGCGCCAAGGCCGAGCGGCGTGCCAAGAACGAGAAGATGGTGGTCGCCACCTATGCCAAGCGATTCGCCGCCAAGGAGGCCTGCTCCAAGGCGCTCGGCACCGGCATCCGGCACGGGGTGTGGTGGCGCGACATGGGCGTGGTCAATTTGCCCGGAGGCCGGCCAACGATGCAGCTCACGGGCGGCGCGGCGGAGCGGCTGAAGGCGCTGACCCCGGCGGGCCATGACGCCCGCATCGACCTGTCGATCACCGACGATTGGCCGCTGGCGCAGGCCTTTGTCATCATTTCGGCGGTGAGCCTGGCCACCTCCTGAGCCGTCCCGGCTTTGTCGGAAAAACAAAAATGCAATCGATTCCAGTRCGTTATGGAGTTTTGATGCGGCCCTTGATTGCGCGGGCCGGAACAGTCGTCTAAAACCCGCTGGAATTGAACCGGCAGCATCAGGGGCGGATTCTGGGTCATACCGGAATTGGCCTTTACCACCAGAATCAGGCCAGACTCCCTCAAACCGCGGCACGAAGCGTTGTTCGCGGGGAGGAGGGTGTTCTGCAACGGCTGGCGAATCGTCGGACCATTCGCCAAGGGACAGTGAAAGAGCGATGAGCGTGACCTCCGGAACCAAGACTGAGAGCGGCGTCGGCGAAACCGTTCGCGTCGTCGTTCATGCGCTCCTGATCGCGCTCGTGATCCGCACCTTCCTGTTCCAGCCCTTCAACATCCCGTCGGGCTCGATGAAGGCGACGCTGCTGGTCGGCGATTATCTGTTCGTGTCGAAATATTCCTACGGCTACAGCCACTACTCGATCCCGCTGTCGCCGCCGCTGTTTTCCGGCCGCATCTTCGGCTCCGAGCCGAGCCGGGGCGATATCGTCGTGTTCCGTCTGCCGAAGGACGACACCACCGACTACATCAAGCGCGTGATCGGCTTGCCGGGCGATCGGATCCAGGTCCGCGAGGGCCTGCTCTACATCAACGACAAGCCGGTGCAGCGCGAGCGTCTCAGCGACTTCATCGGAGAGGATCCGTGCGGGCAGCCGGACTCCACGGCGCGGGTGAAACGCTGGAAGGAAACCCTGCCGAACGGCGTGAGCTACGAGACGCTGGATTGCGTCGACAATGGCTATGTCGACAACACCAATGTCTACACCGTGCCRCCCGGCCACTTCTTCATGATGGGCGACAACCGCGATAACTCGACCGATAGCCGCTTCCTGTCCCAGGTGGGCTATGTGCCGTTCGAGAACATTGTCGGCCGCGCCCAGCTGATCTTTTTCTCCATCGCCGAAGGCGAGCATGCCTGGGCCTTCTGGCGTTGGCCGGTGTCGGTGCGTTGGAACCGTATTTTCAAAATTGTGCGATGATCGACGACTCACCCGAGATCCAGACCACCCAGGCGGCCGCRCCGAGCCCGCAATCGGGCACGGCTGCGCTGGACTCGCCGGCGAAATCCGTGTCCCGGCCCAGATCGGAGAGCAAGTCCGAGATAAAGTCCGAACCGAAGCCTGACGGAAGATCTGAAGCCAAGTCTGATACCAAGTCTGATACCAAGCCTGAAGCCAAGGTCGAGGCCAAGTCCGRCAAGGCAGAGGCAAAGACCGAGTCCCGCGGCGCCGACGCTAGCGAGGCCCAGGCGGAGACAGACGCCGGACCTGACGCACCGCCTGCGGAGAAGTCTGATGCCAAGCCGCGGAGCAAGGCCAAGGGCAGTCGCGGCACCAAGAGTGCTGGCGCCAGCGCGACCAAGGGCGCCAGGGCCGCCGAGAAGGCGGCCAATGCCGCGATCGAAGCGCGAATCGGGCATCACTTTGCCGATCCGTCCTTGCTCAGCACCGCCGTTACCCACGTCTCGGCGCTGAAATCGTCCAAGAAGCGCGGCGACAGCTATCAGCGGCTTGAATTCCTCGGCGATCACGTGCTCGGCCTGATCGTCTCCGACATGCTCTACCGGTCGTTTCCAAGYGCCGATGAGGGCGAATTGTCGAAGCGGCTGGCCGATCTCGTGCGCAAGGAAAGCTGTGCCGACGTTGCCAAATCGCTCGGCCTGCTCGATGACATCAAGCTCGGCGCCGTCGGCGCAGGGGCGGGCGCGCGGCTGCGCAAGTCGGTGCTGGGGGATGTCTGCGAGGCGGTGATCGGCGCGATCTTCCTGGACGGCGGTTATGCGGCCGCGGCCGGTTTCGTCGAGCGCAACTGGACGGAGCGCATGCACAAGCCGCGGCGTCCCTTGCGCGATCCCAAGACGGTGCTGCAGGAATGGGCCCAGGGCAAGGGCCTGCCGACGCCGGTGTATCGCGAGGTCGAGCGGACCGGTCCACATCACGACCCGCAGTTCCGGGTCGCCGTCGATCTGCCGGGCCTGGAGTCGGCCGAAGGGGTTGGCGGGTCCAARCGTGCAGCGGAGAAGGTGGCCGCATCCGTCATGATCGAACGTGAAGGCGTCAGCGGCGGCAGCAATGACGGCTGAGCAACACGCCGGGCCGGRGGCSGAGACCCGCTGCGGATTCGTCGCGCTGATCGGCGCCCCCAATGTCGGCAAGTCGACGCTGGTCAATGCGTTGGTGGGCTCCAAGGTCACGATCGTCTCGCGCAAGGTKCAGACCACGCGCGCGCTGATCCGTGGCATCGTGATCGAGGGAACGTCGCAGATCATYCTGGTCGACACGCCCGGCATTTTCTCGCCGAAGCGCCGGCTCGATCGCGCCATGGTGACGACGGCCTGGAGCGGCGCCCATGATGCCGATCTCGTCTGCGTGCTGCTCGACGCCAAGAAGGGTCTCGACGACGAGGCGCAGGCCATCATCGACAAGGCGGCCGCGGTCGCGCATCAGAAGATCCTGGTGGTCAACAAGGTCGATCTGGTGCCGCGCGAGAAGCTGCTGGCGCTGGTTGCGGCGGCCAATGAGAAGCTGCCCTTTGCGCGCACCTTCATGATCTCGGCGCTCTCCGGCGATGGAGTCGACGATCTCAAGCAGGCGCTGGCGGCAATGGTGCCGCCCGGTCCGTTCCATTATCCCGAGGACCAGATGTCGGACGCGCCGATGCGTCACCTCGCGGCCGAGATCACCCGCGAAAAGATCTACTCGCATCTGCATCAGGAATTGCCGTATCAATCCACCGTCGAGACCGACAGCTGGACGGAGCGCAAGGACGGTTCGATCCGGATCGAACAGACGATCTTCGTGGAGCGCGACAGCCAGCGCAAGATCGTGCTCGGCAAGGGCGGCGCGACGATCAAGTCGATCGGCGCACAGTCGCGCAAGGAGATCGCCGAGATCACCGGCGTGCCGGTGCATCTCTTCCTGTTCGTCAAGGTCCGTGAGAACTGGGGCGACGATCCCGATCGCTATCGGGAAATGGGGCTTGAGTTCCCCAGGGAATGACAATGAGCGTGCCGCGCAACGTGTTGTGGTTCGAAGTCCTGCTCTACATCTCGTTGATGCTGGATGCACTTTCTGTGGCCGTGTCCGATCGCACGCCGAGCTTCGACATGACGGAGGACATGATCACGGCGCAGACCGTGCTCAACGGCGCCATCATCCTGCTGCTGTTCTATTTCGTTTATCTGGCGGCGCAGCGCCGCAAGAACTGGCCGCGCTGGGTGATCCTGGCCGCGCTGGTGCTGTCGGACATGTCGCTGGTGCAGGTCATCGGCCAGAAGGGCATGACCCTCGACGCCGGCATCGAGGTCATCTCCTGCGCACTCACGACCATCGGGCTGTACTACTCCTTCACTGGCGATGCTCGCGGCTGGTTCAATGCGTGAGCTCACTGTGCCCGGCCTCGTTTGAAGCTGGAGCGGAGCCCGYCATCGACCAGCAAGCCTGACGCGTTCGCCGCATGATTGCCGGCGTCACCGGGCGGTGCCAGGGAGAATCGGAGGCGGCAGGCCCGCTTGGCTCGTCCCATTGAGGTGTTTGCGGAGAYATCACGCGCAGGCTACGTTAGCCATCGATGCGCAGTTGGCGTTGGCGATCGAGCGCCCTGTGAGAACCGTGGAGACCGTCCGCCTCATGGAATGGACCGATGACGGCATCGTGYTGGGGCTGCGGCGGCACGGCGAATCCTCGGCCGTGCTGGAACTGCTGACGCGCGAGCATGGCCGCCATCTCGGGCTGGTGCGGGGCGCCAGCGGCGCGCGCATGCGGCCGATGCTGCAGCCCGGCAATACGGTGCGGGCGGTCTGGCGTGCACGGCTCGACGAGCATCTTGGCATGTACGCGATCGACGGCCTGACGCTGCGCGCGGCGGAGCTGATGTCGGTCGCGCATGGCGCCTATGGGGTGACSCATCTCGCGGCGCTGGCGCGGCTGTTGCCCGAGCGAGATCCGCATCAGGAGATGTATCTGAGGCTGGAACATGCGCTCGACGATTTCGCCGAGGCCGGCGGAGCCGCGGTTCACATCGTGCGCTTCGAGCTCGCGATCCTGGCCGARCTCGGCTTCGGGCTCGATCTGGAGTCCTGCGCCGCGACCGGCGAAACCWCCGACCTGGTCTACGTCTCGCCCAAATCCGGCGGCGCGGTGTCGCGCAGCGCCGGCGCGCCCTGGGCMGACCGGCTGCTGCCGCTGCCGCCGTTCCTGCGTGAGAGCGAGGACGATCATGGCTTCARCGATCAGGACCTGCTCGATGGCTTTCGCCTGACCGGCCTGTTCCTGCTACGTCACGTGCTGGAGCCGCGTGGGCAGGGCCACTCCGATGCGCGCGAAGGCTTCATCAATGCGGTGACACGGGCGAGGGCGCGGCTGGCGCAAGTCTAGGGCTGGCGCAARTTTAAGGTTGGAGAAGGCTGATGGGATTGCTCGTCGACGGCCAATGGCACGACGTCTGGTACGACACGGCGGCCTCGGGCGGGCGCTTCGTGCGCAAGGATTCGTCGTTTCGCAGCTTYGTCACCGCCGACGGCAGCCCGGGCCCGACYGGGTCCGGCGGCTTCAAGGCGGASCCCGGGCGCTACCACCTCTATGTCAGCCTGGCCTGTCCCTGGGCGCACCGTACCCTGATCATGCGGGCGCTGAAGGGATTGACCGAGATGATTTCCGTCTCGGTCGTGCATTGGCTGATGCGGGAGCAGGGCTGGACCTTTGCCGACGGCCCGGCCGTCGTGCSCGACAGCATCAATCACGCCGAGCTGCTGCACCAGGTCTACACCGCRGCCGATCCGCATTATTCGGGGCGCGTCACCGTGCCGGTGCTGTGGGACAAGGCGCAGCGAACCATCGTCAACAACGAGTCGTCCGAGATCATCCGGATGCTCAATGCGGCGTTCGACGGCRTCGGSGCCRCGCCMGGCGACTAYTATCCGGAGCCGTCGCGCAGCGAGATCGACGCCATCAATCAGCGCGTCTACGACACGCTCAACAACGGCGTCTACAAATGCGGTTTTGCGACCACCCAAGCCGCCTATGAGGAGGCGATCGGGCCGCTGTTCGCGACGCTCGACTGGCTGGAGGAGCGATTGGCGACCCGCCGCTTCCTGCTCGGCGATGCCATGACCGAGGCCGATATCCGGCTGTTCACCACGTTGATCCGCTTCGATGCCGTCTATGTCGGCCACTTCAAGTGCAACATCCGCCGCATCGCCGACTATCCGCATCTGTCGGCCTATACGCGCGACCTCTACCAATGGCCCGGCGTTGCGGCGACGGTGAATTTCGAGCACATCAAGCGGCATTATTACGAAAGCCACCGCACCATCAATCCGACCGGCATTGTCCCGGTCGGGCCGTTGCAGGATTTCGCCGCGGCGCATGGGCGCGAGCGCCTGTCGGCGAGCTGACGAAGGCCGATGACAGGCGAGCGTGARCTGGCTTCGCTGCTCAAGACGATGACGCCTGAGCTGCAGGATGGCGTCTTCGTGTTCTGCACGATCGGTACGACCGACGCGCTTCCCGCGWCGCTGACGCCGATCATGCTGTTTCGTGAGCGTGAAGGCATCACGCTGATCCTGCGGCGTGAGCATGCCGAGCTGGCCGGCCTGACCTGTCAGTTCGCGGCACGCCTGATCACGCTCACCGTCCATTCCGCACTGGATGCGGTCGGTTTTCTCGCCGCCGTGACGGCGGAGCTGGCCGCAGTCGGCATCAGCGTCAACGCGGTATCCGCGTTTCACCACGATCATCTGTTCGTGCCCGAGCAACGCGCCGAAGAGGCSYTGGCGGTGCTGCKGCRGATGTCAGACCAAGCCCGGCGCTGACGGCTGGCTGCTGACGCGCAGGTGGTGACGCTGGAGCTCAGGCGCGTCGCTTGATGGCGGAGCGAGCCGGCTTCGGCTTGGTGCGCGACGACGGCCGCGTGCGCGACGACGGCCGCGYCTTGCGGCGCGGCGGCGCTGCCCCGGCTCTCGGCGGCATCAGCGTTCGGCCGGCTTCCGCGCGGACCATGTCCATSAGCACCATGGCGGCAGGCGAGAGCGTGCGCCCYTTCAGYGTGAGCATGCCGAAYTGMGCCATCAGGAGAYCYGAGATGCGCGGCTCCTSCARCTCCTTGACRTCGAGCCGSAYCARCTGGCCGGAYGCRAGCTCGGASGTGAGCACGGCATCGCCGGCGAGCAGCAGGAKGTCSGAGCGGATCGCSACCTGCGTCARCAGGCTGACATTCTCGGATTGCAGCGTGACGGCGAAGCCRTTGCCGTCGTCCGACGCGATCAGCYGGTTCAAGCGYTTSCKGAAATCCTCCGGGATGATGACSGAGGCGAAGCGCTGRCCGGCCAGGTCGCGGGCCGAGAGCGCRGACCGTCCGGCCAGCGGRTGYGYCGGCCGRCAGTAGAAGTGTCCSGGCTGATTGCCGAGGGCCTCGACCTGAAGGCCGTCATCGCCGCGGATATCCGACGTGTGCGCCAGGAAGAAGTCGAGCTTGCCCTGCTGCAGCAGATGCATCAGCGCGCGCCAATTGTCCTGCACCAGGGTCACGCGGACCGACGGGTGCTCGGCATAGAGCCGCGCCAGCGCCTCCGGCAGCAAGGTCAGCGCGGTGAAGGCGCCGACGCCGACGGCGACCTCGCCGGCATCGCCCGACCGCAGCATGCGCATCTCGCGGCCAAGATCGGCGGCGCTGGAGAGCAGCGTCTGCGCGTGGGCCACCAGCCGCTCGCCGACCGGCGTGATCTCAACCGAGCGCGAGCTGCGGTCGAACAAGCGCATGCCGACCGCGTCCTCCAATGTCTGCAGGCTGCGGCTGAGCGCCGACTGGGTGACGTTCGCGCGCTTGGCAGCCTTGGCGAAATGCCGCTCGTCGGCGAGGAACACCAACTGCTGCAATTGCCGGAGGGTTGGAATATCCATTGATGATCGCAATGCATTGATTGAGGCACAACAATTCATTGGATTTCTTGGCGCGTCAATCCCACAATGACACAAACAACATCGGGGAACGCCACAGCCAGGCCGATCGGGGTCGCGCTCATGCTCTGGCGCCCCTCGGCAACAGGCCGTCTCCATGCCCAATGGCGCACAAGCTCTGATACGGACCCTCGCCAATGCTGGCGTGCGGGTCTGCTTCACCAATCCCGGCACGTCCGAAATGCACTTCGTCGCGGCGCTGGATTCCGCAGCCGAGATGCGCGCCGTGCTGTGCCTRTTCGAGGGCGTCGCCACCGGCGCGGCCGATGGCTATGCGCGCATGACCGGCATGCCCGCGGCGACCTTGCTGCATCTCGGCTGCGGTCTCGGCAATGGGCTCGCCAACCTGCACAATGCGCGCAAGGGCAAGGTGCCGGTCGTCAACATCGTCGGCGAYCACGCGACCTACCACGTCAAATACGACGCGCAGCTGCAGTCCGACATTGAGACCGTGGCCCGCAACGTCTCGCCCAACTTCGTCTGGACGTCGCAGGTGACCTCCGAACTGTGCCGGGACGCGGTCGCGGCCGTCAAGGCGGCGTGCTCCTGGCCAGGGCAGGTGGCGACCTTGATCCTGCCCGCCGATGTCTCCTGGGGCGAGGGCGGCGTTCCGGAGCCGGCACCGGTGATCGAGCCGCCTCCCGCCGCGGACGATGCGACCGTGACGCAGGTCGCCGACACCATCAAGGCGGGCGGYCGCAGTGCCATTCTGCTCGGTGGCACGGCGCTGCAYGAAGAGTCGCTGCTGGCCGCGGCGCGCATTGCCGCGACTTGCGGCGTCAAGGTCTATGCCGAGACCTTTCCGACGCGCATGCAGCGCGGCGCCGGCCTGCCTGCGGTCGATCGCATCGCCTATCTCGCCGAGATGGCGTCGATCCAGCTCCGGGAGATCGACACGCTCATCCTGGTCGACGCCAAGGCGCCGGTGTCGTTCTTCGCCTATCCGGGCAAGAAGAGCTATCTCGCTCCCGACAATTGCAAGGTGCTGACCCTGTCGACCCCGGCGCAGGACGCCGCCGGCAGCCTTAAAAAGCTTGCGGCCGCGCTGCAGGCTGAGAGTGCTAMGCCACCATTGGCGCCGCCGGCGCGGCCCGGACGTCCGCGCGGCAACAAGCTCACGGCGGAGAAGGTCTGCAAAGCGGTGGGGCATCTGCTGCCCGAGAACGCCATCCTCATCGACGAGGCCATCAGCTCCGGCCTGATGCTGTCGAAATTCACCGCCGGCGCGCCGCRCCATGATCTGATCACGCTGACAGGCGGTGCCATCGGGCAGGGGCTGCCGAATGCGATCGGCGCCGCGATCGCCTGCCCGGACCGGCCGGTGATCGCTCTGATCGGCGATGGCAGCTCGATGTACACGATCCAGTCGCTGTGGACGATCGCGCGCGAGCAATTGAACGTCACCGCCATCATCTTCAACAACGCCTCCTATTCAGTGCTCAATGTCGAACTGGAGCGGGTCGGCGCCGAGCGGATCGGGCCAAAGGCCAGAGCTCAGCTCGACCTGCACGGACCGGTGTTGAAGTTCGCCCAGATCGCCGACGGCATGGGCGTGCGCGCGACCCGTGCCACCACACCGGATGAGTTGACGGATGCCTTGGCCRGYGCGCTGAAACGGCCGGGGCCGCATCTGATCGAAGCGGTRGTGCCGCCGGCGCTCTCCGGGCTCAAGCTGAAGCTGCTGCCGCATCTGTTGGGCTCGCTGGATCGCATGCCGCTGTCGGTCGCGCGCATGCTCAAGCGCAAGATCGCGCCGTGACATGAGCACGGCCATTCAATCCGATGTRGTCATCGYCGGCGGCGGTCTCGCCGGCATSGTCACGGCGCTGGAGGCGATGCGGCGCGRCAAGTCGGTGACCCTGCTGGATCGCGACACACCGGAGCGGTTCGGCGGGCTGGCGCTGTGGGCSTTCGGCGGYATGGCGCTGGTCGGCACCCCGCTGCAGGCGCGGATGAAGATCCCCGACACGCCYGAGATCGCGCTGCGCGACTGGATCAGGTTCGGCGAACTCGACGCGTCCGAG